>Ga0209314_10000646_pt1 | contig 15504 bp, 15 predicted proteins | sample I19B2metaG_FD_184146 | JGI IMG/M metagenome (GOLD analysis project Ga0209314, IMG submission 184146) | Lake sediment bacterial and archeal communities from Gulf of Boni, Indonesia to study Microbial Dark Matter (Phase II) - ​I19B2 metaG... | ecosystem: Environmental > Aquatic > Freshwater >...
TTTACCTGGATTAAGTGCATTTGTTAACGAATTTTTGGTTTTATTAGGAATTTTTCAATCCATCTGGTTAAAAAAAATATTCATTATTTTTGTGATTCCGGGGATGATTCTCACGATGATTTATTTCTTGCGTTTACTTATCCGGGTGAACCTTTTCAAACCAGCGACAAAAGGATATGCCAATTTAAAAGATTTAGAACCGAGAGAATTTACGGTCTTAATTCCCTTGATGGTTATTATTTTATTCTTTGGACTTTATCCCGCACTTATTCTAAATTATATAAATCCCGCAGTCACCTACCTTTTGCGAGCACTGTAGTTGCTGAGCTTGCTCGGCTTGCAGAAAATGAAAAATAAAAAAATACCCGAAATAACGATTTCCCGTTTATCTTTATACAATCGTTTCTTGCAAGATTTACAGGAGAAGGGTGTGGATTTCATCACCTCAGCCGAATTAGGGAAAAGGATGGGTCTCAAAGCATCTCAAGTGCGCAAAGATTTGACCTATTTTGGCCGGTTTGGTTCCCCGAGGATTGGTTATGAGGTAAAACAACTTTTAGAAACACTAAAGGGAATTTTAGGTCTGCATAAGAAATGGCCGGTAGCCCTCGTTGGTTGCGGTAACCTTGGTAAGGCTTTTCTCTCTTATCCTGGATTCAAAGCACATGGTTTTGAAATAAGTGTTGTCTTTGATAACGACCCGGCTAAAATCGGTAAGGTCTGGAAAGGAAAGAAGATTTTTGACCCTGCGAAAATGGCAAAAATAATCAAAGAAAAAGGAATAAAGATTGCGATTATTGCTGTTCCTTTTTTTGCTGCTCAGGAGGTGTGTGACAAATTGGTAAGAAGCGAGGTGAAAGCGATTTTGAATTTTGCTCCTTGCAAATTGTTCGTTACTAAGGAGGAAGAAGTTAAAGTCCGAAATATTGATATCGCCTAACTAAAGGCGATTGGAGCGCGATTCCAATTGGTCCACTTACAACAAAATTGTCGTCAATTTTTATTCTCATTGGTATAGGTCTCAACGCTGCCTTTGTGCCATTACATACCTGGCTACCCGATGCATATCCCAAAGCAAACTTTGCTGCAAGTGTCCTTATGTCTGTGTATACGACAAAAACGGCAGTTTATGCCTTAGCTAGAATTTTCCCCGGAGTAAACTTACTCGCCTATATCGGTGCCTTAATGGCAATCTACGGGGTAACTCTGGCAGTGATGCAAAATGAGATGCGCAAACTTCTTTCCTATCATATTATCAGCCAGGTTGGCTATATGGTTTGTGCTATTGGTCTGGGTGGTGACCTCGGAGTAAATGGTGGAGTTGCTCACGCTCTGCATCATATTTTATATAAAAGTTTGCTTTTCATGTGTGCTGGGGCAGTTATTTATCGTCTCGGTGAAGAGAGGTTAAGTGACCTCGGGGGTTTAGCAAAAAGGATGCCTCTAACTACCCTTACCTGTTTAATCGCTTCCTTTTCCATCGCCGGACTTCCTTTCTTTAATGGATATATAAGCAAAACAATTATCACTGAAGTTGCGCATCAAACTCACAATTATGCAATTTGTTTAATCCTTAAACTTGCTACTATTGGCACCTGGCTCTCCTTTTTGAAACTTACCTATTTTTGTTTTCTAAGACGGAAAGAAAATGTAGAAGTAAGAGAAGTCCCGTTAAATATGAACATCGCAATGCTGGCTGTTGCTTTCTTATGTTTTCTCACCGGCATCTATCCAAAATTTGTTTTGGGTATTCTTCCTTATCCAATGGAAGAAATGCACTTTTATTCTTCCCTTCGTCTTTTCAGCGCTCCCCAGATTTATTTGACTGCATTAATAATCTTTTTTCTTTTGAAAAAATATTTTGCTCCCCGTAAAGTAATTATTCTTGATTTGGATTATTTCTACAAAAAATTTATCCATTTTCTGTCCATAGTATGCAAAGTTATTACCAAGATTGACGCTGCTTACACTGGAGTGATAGTTATTCGTTTGTCTAAAAAAGTTGTTTCCCTTTTTATCCGGTTATGCAAAAATATAGCGAAATTTGATGCAATTTACACTCTGGATATAGAGAGGTTAATCCCTTATGCACGGGAAACAACTCTAATAAGTGTTGAAGAAGGTCGGGTAGAAAGAATAATCGCCAACGGTAATGGGTTAATTGTGCGCTCAAGTGAACGGCTTGCTTTATTTGATAAAGAGATAATTGACGGCACAGTTAACCGGATTGGTTCTCTGGCAATAAGCATAGGTAAAAAATTAAGACATATCCAGACCGGTTATGTCCAGAACTATGCTGCAGTAATGTTTTTCCTCCTCTTAGTTATCCTCACTTTTTATCTCATCTTTTTCTAACCTCACGTAACTTCCCTAAATTCAGTTACATTCCCAGAAACAGGATTCTGAAAAATTTCAGGAAGCGAGAAACCGACTTTTTCAGAGACCTCTGAAAATTTTCTTGACAAAAAGAGAAGTTTTCTGATAAAATAGTGGAAAATTTTGTGGACGGGAGATTTTTTAATTGAGTTATATTTTTTTAATCCCTGAAATAATTGTCATTACTGCGAGTTTTCTCATTCTTTTATTAGACTTATTCTTGCCTAAGAATAAGAGAGGTTCAACCTTGAAATGGTTCACCTTGAAAGGCTATTTAGCTCCTTTTTCTATTCTATGTTTAGTTTTAGCCTTCCTCCTTTCCCGGCAATTGCTTGATGCACCCCGATGTTACATCGGGGCGGGCATACTTTCTTTAGACCCTTCGGCGGTTTTCTTTAAACTGCTTTTGCTTGCCTGTGCTTTTTTTATTGTTTTAATGTCCGTAGATTATTTCAAAAAAAGTGAGTATCAAAGTGAATATTACGTATTACTTTTTCTTTCCCTCTGCGGATGTATGCTCGTAACTTCAGCGAATAATTTGATTGCTATCTACTTAGGATTAGAATTAGCTTCCATTCCTACCTATATCTTAGCCGCATTCTGGAAGAAAGACCCCAAATCAAGCGAAGCGGCAATAAAATATTTTCTCCTCGGGGTACTCGCCTCAGTGGTTATGCTTTACGGTTTTTCCCTGCTTTACGGATTGACCGGGAGTACAAATTTAGGAGAGATTGTTACCCGCTTAGAAAAAATTATTTCTTCATCCGGTTACCAACCCTATTTGCTTTCTTTAGTGATGATTCTTGCTGTTTTCGGTTTAGGAATAAAAATCTCTGCCGTTCCTTTTCATTTTCGTCTTCCTGACGCTTACGAAGGTGCACCTACACCGGTAACTGCCTATTTATCAATTGCTCCAAAAATTGCTGGTTTTGCAATTATTTTGCGTATCTTCTTTACGGTTTTTTCTTCCCTTAGAATTCAATGGACAACTCTTTTCCTTCTTTTATCGGTTGCTAGTATGAGCGTAGGAAATCTTATGGCTTTAACCCAGGAAAATATTAAACGGATGTTAGCCTATTCAAGTATTGCTCATACCGGCTACATTTTAGTCGGGTTTGCCGTGGCAAAATATTTTTCTTTATCCAGTGTGCTTCTCTATTTCACGGTTTATATGTTAGCCAATCTCGGTGCCTTTGCGGTAGTAATTTTTAATTCTTCTCAAGGTAAAGGTGACCTAATTAAAGATTACGCTGGATTAAATCAAAAAGCACCGCTGGTGGCTTTAGCAATGAGTATTTTTCTTTTTTCTTTAGCCGGTATCCCACCCTTAGGAGGTTTTATCGGAAAATTGTATCTATTCAGTTCTGCCCTGCGTGGCGGGTATGCCTGGTTAGCTGTAGTTGGTATCCTCAATAGTGTAATTTCGCTTTATTACTATTTAGGTGTAGTCAGACAAATGTATCTAAGCGAGCCTATAGAAACAACCCCGGCAGAAACGTTTTTTTCCTTGAACCCTTCCTCTTCGGAAGGTGCCGATGAGGCACCTCGCCTTTCTTTCCGTCCCATTTTTTTAGCCATCTTTCTCCTTCTTTTAGCCGTCATTGCGGTCGGCGTTTATCCTTCACCCCTCATTGAGTTAGCCGAGAGAGTAATTCCTCAATAAAAATGCACGAAATAGGTATTGCTAAAGAAATTTTTAAAGCAATCAAAGAACTTGCCGAAAAAAATAATTTAAAAAAAATTACAAAAATAAGAATTAGGGTTGGTGAACAGTCCGGTGTAGTTGAAGAACTTTTAAAACATAGTCTTTGTGACCATCTCTTTCCGGGAACAATTGCTGCGGAAGCAGAATTAGAAATTGTTAAAGAACCCCTCCGTTTTCGTTGTCAAAATTGTGGTAAAGAGTTCAACTTGAGCGGAAGCGAAATTGCAAAATGTAACTCCTGTGGCAGTGAAAATGTAGAAACCATTTCCGGAACTGACGTGTATTTAGACCATCTTGAAGGAGAAGAAGAAGAGTAAAGAAACAATGCAAGCAAAAAAACTAAGTGCTAAAAGACTAATTATAAAAGGTGTAGTTCAGGGAGTGGGTTTCCGTCCATTTATTTATCGGATTGCCAAAAAAAATAATCTTAACGGTTGGGTATGCAATACTTCTAAAGGTGTAATCGTTGAAATCGTTGGAGAAAAAAAATCGCTGGAATCATTTCTTGAGGAATTAAAAAATTCAGCACCGCCAGCAGCAAAAATTGATTCCGTAGAACTTGAAGACATAAAACCTAAGAATTATCGCAATTTTGAAATAAGAAAAAGCATTGAAGAAAAGAAAGAATTTCAGCCAATCTCACCGGATATTGCCACCTGTAACGATTGTTTGAAAGAATTGTTTGACCCTCAAGACCGACGCTACCGTTATCCTTTTATTAACTGTACCAATTGTGGTCCACGATTTACAATTATTGAAGACATACCTTACGACCGACCGAAAACAACAATGCGTTCTTTTAAAATGTGTAAAGAGTGTCAAAAAGAGTATGAAGACCCGGGTAATCGTAGGTTTCATGCCCAACCTAACGCCTGCCCAAAATGTGGACCGGAAGTAGAATTAGTTCAAAGTTTAAAGTTCCATGCCTCATCGGCAGGTCGCCGGAGAGGCGACAAAGTTCAAAGTTTAGGGAAAGGCAATGAAGCGATTGCGGAGACAAAAAAATTATTTAAAGAAGGAAAAATTATTGCTCTTAAAGGACTGGGAGGATTTCATCTTGCTTGTGACGCAGAAAACGACCAAGCAGTAAGAGAATTGCGGGAAAGAAAATTGCGCCGGGATAAACCTTTTGCGGTAATGGTGCCTGACCTAAATACGGTAAAAAAATACTGTTACCTCTCGGACAAAGAAGCAGAAATACTTCTTTCTCCGCAACGCCCAATTGTTCTACTTAAAGAAAAACCACAATCAAATATCTCCCGATTTGTTGCTCCTTATCAAAAATATCAAGGAGTAATGCTCCCCTATACTCCCCTCCATCGTCTGTTATTCAGTTCCCAGTCGCCAGTCACCAGTCACCAGTCACCAGTCTTAGTAATGACGAGTGGGAACATCAGCGAAGAACCAATTGCAATGGAAAATGAAGAAGCAATAAAACGCTTAGAAAATATTGCCGATTATTTTCTTATCCATAATCGTGATATTTACTCAAGATACGACGATTCGGTAACCAGAGTTTTCAATAGCGAGCCGCAAATTTTGCGCAGAGCAAGAAGTTATGCACCTTACCCGGTATATTTGCCTTTTGAAGTAAAGGAAATTTTTGCCGCTGGTGCTGACTTAAAAAATACATTCTGCCTAACAAAGAAAAACTATGCTTTTTTAAGTCAACATATTGGTGACCTGGAAAATTTAGAGACCCTTGAACATTATGAGAATACTTTAAATCTTTATAAAAGACTTTTCCGAGTTAACCCAAAAATTGTTGCTTACGATTTACATCCCGACTACCTTTCCACTAAATTTGCCCTTGAACTCGCTACTCGTTACTCGTTACTCGTTACTGTCGGTGTCCAGCACCACCACGCCCATATTGTTAGTTGTATGGTAGAAAATAATTTGAAGGACAAGGTAATTGGTGTTGCTTTTGATGGAACCGGTTACGGAACTGACGAAAAAATTTGGGGTGGCGAATTTTTAATCTCTGATTATCAAGATTTTGAACGGGTTGGACATTTTTCCTATATCCCGATGCCCGGGGGAGAACTGGCAATTAAAAAACCTTACCGGATGACTTTATCTTACATTCATACATTAAATGAAAATTATCCCTTAAAATTTTTTGAAGATATTGCTGAAACGGAAATGAAAGCTATCCAAGCGCAGCTGGAGACTAAATTTAATTCTCCCCTCACTTCCAGTTGTGGCAGATTTTTTGATGCGGTCTCTGCTTTATTAGGAGTAAGAAAAGAAGTAAATTACGAAGGGCAGGCAGCAATGGAATTAGAGATGATTGCTGATGAAACGGAAGAAAATATTTACCCTTTTGAAATCAATTTTATTGACAATAAATATCAAATTAACCAATTAGCAATATTTTCCGCAGTCCTGAAAGATTTAAAAGAAGGTCTCGCACGGGAAAAAATTTCGGCTAAATTCCATAACACAATTGCTCAAGTTATCCTTGAAATTTGTAAAAAAATATTACAAAATACTGGAATAAAGGAAGTATGTTTGAGCGGCGGGGTATTCCAGAATTTATACCTGATGAAAAAAGTTGTCCCTCTTTTATCTAAAAACAATTTTCTTGTTTATTATCAGAAAAAGGTTCCCTGTAATGACGGCGGCATCTCTCTTGGACAAGCAGTTATCGCGAATGCACGAATAAGCACGAATAAGTGACACGAATAGACACGAATAAGACTATCACGAATAATTCTACACGAATGGGCACGAATAAAGAGAAAAAAGAAATCATACATCCGGAATTAAGTTACCAGATAATGAAAATTTTGTTTACTGTGCATAATAGATTGGGGCCTGATTTACAAGAAAAACATTACCAGCGAGCAATTGCCTTTGAGCTGGAAAAACAAAAAATTACCTTTGAAAGAGAAAAAGAAATTGATATATTTTATGACGGAAATAACATAGGTAAATACTATCTTGATTTCCTCATAGAAGGTAAGATAATCTTAGAAATAAAGGCGGTAAAGAATTTAGTTGCTAAATTTTCAAGACAAGTGATAGAATACTTGAAGTCTACCCCTTACAAATTAGCTATTGTTGCTAACTTTGGAAGACAAAGATTAGAATATAAACGCTTAGTATATTGATTCGTGTTCATTCGTGTTCCCCATTCGTGTAAATTCGTGCTTTAATAATTCGTGTATATTCGTGGAGGAAAAAGATGTGTCTCGGTATCCCAATGAAAATCCTAAAAATCAAGGATGACCTGGCAGTTGCTGAAGTCGGCGGTGCAAAAAGGGAAATCGGATTAACTTTAGTCAGTGACATCAAGGTCGGTGATTATGTAATCGTCCATGCCGGCTATGCCATCCAAAAATTGGACAAAGAACAAGCGGAAGAAACATTAAAGTTATTACGCCAATGGGGCGAATCACTTGCGTAATTTGATTACACAGATTTTTTGACACTGATTACACAGATGACACCGACTCGGTAGACCTTAATCTGTGTAATCTGCTTTATTAATCTGCGTAATCAGGATATTAAAAATGAAATATATTGACGAATTTCGGAATAATCAATTAGCCCAGAGTTTAGCAAAAAAAATTAAAGAAACTGTTAAAGATAGAAAAACTACTTTAATGGAAGTTTGTGGCACACATACAGTAGCAATTTTCCGTTCGGGGATAAAATCTTTGTTGCCGGAAAATTTAGGTCTCCTTTCCGGTCCGGGTTGCCCGGTATGCGTTACCCCAAATTATTATCTTGATAAAGCAATTGCCTACGCAAGACTGAAAGATACAATTATTGTTACTTTTGGCGATATGTTGCGTGTCCCGGGTTCAAGTTCAAGTTTAGAAAAAGAAAGAGCCAACGGTTGCGATATCCGTGTGGTATACTCAACTTTAGAAGCATTAGAAATTGCTCAGGATAACCCGGCAAAAAAAGTTATTTTCTTAGCGGTGGGATTTGAGACCACCTCTCCAACGACTGCTGTAGTTATCCTTAAAGCGAGAGAACATAACCTAAAAAATTTTTTTGTCTTTTCTGGACATAAACTTATCCCTCCAGCCCTTGAAGCATTGGTTAATATCATCGGATTACGTGTTGAAGGTTTTCTCCTCCCCGGACATGTAAGCACAATTATTGGTTCACGACCTTATGAGTTCGTTGCGGAAAAATATAAAGTTCCGGGTGTAATTGCTGGATTTGAACCGGTAGATATTCTTCAGGCAATCTATATGCTTGTCAAGCAGATTATTGAAGGAAAGGCAAAAGTTGAAATTCAATATACTCGTTCAGTAAAAGAGGAAGGTAACCCGAAAGCAAAGAAATTATTAGATGAAGTTTTTTGGGCTACGGGGTCAAATTGGCGTGGCATCGGTGTCATACCGCTGAGTGGATATTTTTTGAAAGACGGTTATCGCCAGTTTGATGTTGAAGAAAATATTTCTGTAGAAGTAGAAGTAACCCAAGATAAGACGGGTTGCATTTGTGGTGATGTCCTCCAAGGATTAAAGAAACCGTATGAATGTCCACTTTTTGCTAAAGTTTGCACTCCCGAAGAACCAGTCGGTGCCTGTATGGTCTCCTCCGAAGGAACCTGTGCAGCATATTATAAATACGCAGGTGTCCACAGACCCTCACCCTAAACCTTCTCTCTTGAAGAGAGAGGGTCGCTGAGCGACGAAAAGGAGTTCGTGTCTTGACTGCAGCAAAGCTGTGCGAAGCCCTGGAAAAGGTGAGGGTGAAGACGAACCCGGATGACCGCAGATAAAAACACAATTTAACTGAGAAAGAAATTTATAGTATAATAAACTCACAAAATCTAAAACTGGAGGTAGTGAGAGATGGAATTAGAAAAAGAACTAAAATATTTTGAATCCATTAAGAGTGAACTGTTAAAATACCACGAGGGGAAATATGCTCTGATTAAAGATGAAAAACTCATTGATACTTTTACAAAGATGGAAGAAGCATATGAAAATGGTGTGAAAAATTTTGGCGCAGAACCATTTTTAATTAAAAAAATAACCAAAGAAGAAGTACCTGAATCAATACCATCGCTTATGACGGGAGCAATCAGTGCCAGTATATAACAGTTACTATATTGTTAACAATCAGATAAGACCTGAATTACTCAAAATTAAAGGTCCCGTTATACCGGTTGAAATTTCGGTACCGACGTTACTGGCTGAACACATGACTAATATTGGAATGGCAATTCCAAAACCTGCTACCGGATTTGCATTGATAGATACAGGAGCATCGGTGAGTGCAGTACAATCCCGGAGAATTACCACCTCAGTTAACAGTAGAATCATTAAAAAAGCCACACTCTTCTTATCCGCATAATCCTTTATTAGCCGAGCCATTATATTTAGCTAATTATATTTAAAAAACCGGTTTTGGGACTTATGATATGGTTAAACAATGTAAGAATTACGGACTACCCGAACCGGAATTTGTTGTAGAAAGAGGACAGTTCACTACAAAAATTTGGAAAGATATATTTACCGATTCATATATAGTAAAACTTGAATTGAAAGAGCGGCAAAAAAAGCCATAAAGTACATAAAAGAAAAAGGTGCCATAACAAATAAAGAATACAGAACTTTGACCGGGGTAATAGATAGAACAGCATTGCGGGATCTATCAGAACTTTGTAAGAAGGGTGTATTAAAAAAAATTGGGATGACTGGTAGGGGTACGGAATATACATTAACCCGACATAAACCCGACAAATCGGACAAAAACCCGACATAAACCCGACAAAAAACACAACTAAGACGATAAACGAGTCAAAAATGAGTCAAAAAGTAGCCAAATGAGTCAAAAATGATGCAAAAAACCAATTGACTAATAAATGACTAATAATTGACTAATGAGTAATGAGTAATGAAAGGGTAATGAAAGTAATGATTAGGAAACGAAGCAAGGATTTGATATGGGACCAAAAAGATGGTGGTAAAAAGAGGGGCGGTATCTGAGGTTAAAGTTTGATGTCTAAGATTTTACTTGCTCATGGTAGTGGCGGGAAATTGATGCATGACCTGATTGAAAAAGAAATCTTGAAAAGGTTTGCTAATCCTTTTTTATCCCCCCTCGGTGATTCGGCAGTATTTAATCTCGGAAAGCAGAAATTTGCTTTCACTACCGATTCTTATGTAGTTAAACCAATCTTTTTTCCCGGTGGTGACATTGGTAAACTCGCTGTATATGGCACAGTAAACGATTTAAGTGTAGTCGGCGCAAAACCGTTATATATTTCCTGTGGATTAATTCTTGAAGAAGGTATTGAAACTGACACTTTAGATAGAATTTTGTCTTCAATGGAAGAAGCAGCAAAAATTGCTAATGTGGAAGTAGTTACCGGTGATATTAAAGTCGTAGAGAAAGGTTCGGCAGATAAAATTTTTATCAATACTTCGGGTATTGGGATAATCAAAAACAATTATGAACTTTCTATGAAAAAGATTAAAAAAGGTGACAAAATTATCATCAATGGTTCAATTGGTGACCATGGAACCGCAGTAATGAGTGAGCGGATGAATTTAAAAGTTACATCAAGTTTGGAAAGTGATTGTGCACCTTTATGGAATTTAGTAGAAAAAATTTTAAACACTACAGATAAAGGAGGTAATCACCTCAAATTTATGCGTGACCCGACTAGAGGCGGTTTAGCTACAACCTTAAACGAAATTGTCGCCAAAACAAATTTAGGTATTTTAATTAAGGAAGAAGATATCCCGGTGAAAGACGAAGTAAAAGGGATTTGCGAACTTCTTGGGTTAGACCCGCTTTATGTTGCCAATGAAGGGAAAGTGGTAATTGTTGCTTCTGCGGATTCTGCAGAAAAAATCCTCAAGACAATGAAAAAGGATGAATTGGGTAAAGAAGCATGTATTATTGGGGAAATTATTGACCAGCCAAAGAAAGTAATCCTGGAAACGGTTATTGGTGGGCGAAGAATTGTTGATTTGCTCACTGGCGAACAACTACCGAGAATTTGCTAAGCCACGAACTGAAACCCCTAAACGACCTGTAGACTCGATTTCATCGAGCCTACTTCGGAGTTGAAGTTCGGGCTACTTAATTGTAACCTTTATTTCTTTATTCAAACAGTATCCGTTGGGATAGTGTTGATTACCAACGAAAATTTGGTTGTTTTTGATTTTTATTTTGCCATTTGCTAAATTTTTTATTGTATAAACAATTAAAGGAAATTCGCGTTTAAGACCTTCCTCGCGTATTTTTTTAAACAGTGGTTCGCTTTCCCCTTCTTCTTTAATAATCATTTCTAAATTTTTAATTTTTAATTTTGCATTTAATCTCTGCCAGAGTTTATCAAATTTTTTCCCGCAAATTGAGTAAGTGCAATAACTTATTGCTGGTCCAGCATCTAACTCCGGGGTAACTAAGTGCATCATTACACCTGACTCTTTTTCCTTATCCCGAATGAGTTGCCAGATTACTTCCTGCCAGGTTCCTTTCGGTCCGGCGGGCTTTGCTGGATGTAAATTAATCATTTTATATTTCTCACATATTTCCGCACTGACAATTAACATATGCCCAGCAAGAACAATCAGGTCAATTGGATAATTCTTTAGTAATTTTATTACCCGGTGATGATATTCCTTTCGCCACTCTTCTAAATCTTTTTTCCGCAAATCAGGTCTAAACTTTGCTGAGGAAAAGGCAATTAGAGGAAAACCATATTTTCTTACCAGAACAAAAAATTTATCGCTCTCTGGATTTTCACCTTTTTCTCGGTTAGAAAAGACAAAACTAATCTCAACCGAGATGTTACCCTTTTTTATCTCTCGGTAAACAGTCTTGAGTAAATCCCGTGCTGCCTTATCTCTACCTGTTGAGAACCAACCTATCTTATACATACCTAATCCCTACTGTCTCGGCACAACTCTCAAGAATTCTGTTGGCGCTTTTGCATTTTGCTTTAAGCGAACATAAGCGGAAGCAGATTATCCAGTTCTTATGAGTAAGCGAGTGGGTGACCCCGCCAATTTGACTTGGACGGGGTGGGTTCCCACGAGCGGCGAATTAGAACTGCGTATCTGCTGGAGCGTAGTGAGCGGAGAAGTAAAATGCAAAAAGAGCAGAACTTGATCTCAAAATATCATACCTCTCCGCTTAATCGCTTCCTCTAAGGACTCTTTAGTTGGATATTTTTCTCGTCCGTAACCGGTAATGCTTATTTCGGCTAATTTTGTCGCCAATTGACCGCACTTTTTTAAAGGTAGATTCAATAATAAGCCGGCTAAAAAACCTGCCGCATAAACGTCACCAGCGCCGGTAGGGTCTACTGGCTTAATTTCCGGGTCAGCGGGAATTTCGTATTCTTCATTTTTGCTGATTACATACGAGCCTTCCACGCCCCGGGTGCAAGCAACAATTTTTGCGCCGTAATTTAAAAGTTCTTGAGAACCTTCTCTATAGTTTTTGCCGGTTAAAGATTTTATCTCCCCCTCGCTGGGAAAGATAACTTCCGTATGTCTAATTATTGGTAGAAGCGCTTTTAACCCCCTTTGCGCATAGCATTGCCCGGGGTCAAAACTGAGAAGACATCTCTCTTCACCTGAACGAACGCTGCGTTCATACATTTCTTTAACCAGTTTCACCTGTGCCTGGAAAGGTAAATTACCAATAAATGAAGTGAGGTGTAAAAATTTTGTATTCCCTGCATAATCCAAATCAATTTCTTCATAGCGCAAAGTATCGTTGCTATTGGGGAGGACAAGGATTAGACGGTCGCGGTTACTTATCAGAATAAGGGTGGTGCCACTTTTTTCATCAAAACAAATTCCACTCGTATCTACCGGATTAAAATTTTTAAGTAAGAATTTTCCTTCTTTATCTTTGCCTACCTTGCCAATGTATCCGGTTTTAAATTCCATCTTCGCTAAGGCATAAACTGTATTTGCTGCTGAACCGCCGGCGCTTTTTGATTTTAATTCTGCTTTCTGAGCAAGAAATTTTTTTAAGGAATTAAATTCTTTCTCGGAAATATGGGTTTCGTAATTGCGAAATTCTTCAATTATTTTTTTATCTTTGACTTCATAGATTAAATCAAGATTTATTGCCCCAAAACCAATAACATCTTTTTTCATTCTTTGCTTAAAAATTTTACACCTTTCCCAATTAAAAGTCAACGAAGTTCGACTTTTTAAGATAGACAAAATAGAAAAAATCAAGTAAAATGAAATCAAGCTTTTGCTTTGGATAAGTTTTGCGCTGGTGAACGGAATTTCAAATTTTTAGTCAAAAACAAGACTTCGTAGGGTTAAAAACAAATCTTGTCCGAAGTCCCCCGATGTGACATCGGGGGACAAGTTTAGATTTGTTTACTGAAGAAGTTGAGTTTTTGACGACCCCCATTGTTTGCTTGTGCCCTTAGAAATCACGAAGTGATTTCAAGGACTAAAGTCCCGGAAATATTTTGTATTTCTCGGGGCAAACAAGCATTGGGGGGAAAAATTTGTTGGAGTGAACAGCGTAAAACTTATCCCTTAGAATTACAAGCAAAAATCTTAATGATATTTTCTTATTATGGCCGGCAATAGTCTTCAATTTTTTAAAGAGAAAGTTAACTTATTAGAAAAAAAACTTGATGTTTCCCAGCGCTTAATCCGGGCTATTGAACTGGTTAACTCAACTCTTGACCTTTCAACAATTTTAGAAATGTTAATGACCTTAGCCAATCAGTTAATTAATACCGAAGCGTCTTCAATACTCCTTATGGACGAAGAAAAAGGACAACTTTATTTCGCTGCCGCTACCGGAATTAAAAAAGAAGAAATTAAAAAAGTATATCTCAATAAAGGTGAAGGTATTGCCGGATGGGTAGCCGGACACGGCAAACCATTACACATCGCTGATGTCTCTAAAGATGAACGGTTCACTAAGAAAGTTGACCAGACGCTTGGATTTATCACCCGTTCAATTTTAGCCGTCCCTTTAAAAATTGAAGATAAACTTATTGGTGTAGCCGAAGTGGTCAATAAAAAAGACGGTAGAGAATTTAATCCTGAAGATATAGAACTTCTGGAATTACTTTCTACCGCCGGTGCTTTAGCCATCCAGAAAGCGAGATTATACCAGGATTTAAGTGACCTCTTCATTTCTGCGGTAAGAGCGATCGCTGATGCCATTGAAGCAAAAGACCCTTATACCAGAGGGCATTGTGAACGGATGCGTCGCTTTTCTCTAATCATCGCTGAAGGACTTAACTTGCCTGAGAAAGAGAAAAAAGATTTGGAATTAGCCGCACTGCTTCATGATGTCGGCAAAATCGGCGTTCCGGAGACAATTTTGCTTAAGGATGGTAAACCGACAGCGGAGGAGTGGAATATTCTCAGGAAACATCCAATTATTGGTGTAGAGATTCTCAAAGAGATTAAGCAATTGCATAGTGTTCTACCCGGGGTAAAACATCATCACGAAAGATACGATGGTAAAGGATACCCGGATGGACTTAGTGGTGAAAATATACCTCTTATCGCGCGAATTATCGCGGTTACCGATTCTTACGATGCAATGACTTCAAATCGTCCTTATCGTAAGGGTCTCCCGGAAGCAACTGCTCAAGAAGAATTACTTCGTCTCAAAGGACAACAGTTTGACCCTCAATGTGTAGATGCCTTTCTGAATAAACAAGAGAAAATCTCACCAGTTAATCAGCTCAATGAAAATTCGTCAACTTCCTGAAGATTTCATTGTTGAAGAAGTAATCTCGCCACCCGAAATATCTCCCGCACAATATCGGGTTTACCCCGTAAGAGAACAGAGGTCTTACGGGGTTTACCTTTTAGAAAAAAGGAATATCACCACTCTTGATGCAGTTGAAATTATCAGCCGGATCTGGAAAAAGAAAAGACAAGAGATCAATTTTTGCGGTTTAAAAGATAAATATGCTTATGCCAAGCAGTATCTCTCAATCAGAGGTGGACCGAAAAAAAATCTTGAATTGCATGCTTTTTCCCTGAAATATCTCGGAGAAAGAAATAGGAATCTTAAAATTGGTGATTTGCTCAAAAATCACTTCCGGATAACTATCCGTGATTTAAGAAGAGAAGAAGCTAAGGGGTTAGAGCAAAGAGTAGATGAAGTAGAAACATTCGGATATCCGAATTATTTTGACTACCAACGGTTTGGTTCGGTTAAACCTACAGGTGAGTTTATTGCCAAATATTTAATTAAGAAAGATTACGAGACAGCATTAAAGTATGCTCTTGCTGTACCTTCAAAGTATGATAAAAGAATCAAAAAAAATATACGGGGAACAATAAACCAGCACTGGCCTGATTGGGAAAGAATATTTTCTCTTATTCCAAAATCGCCGGAAAGAAGTATAATCAATTCTCTTAGAGACCATCCTGAAGAATTCAAAAAAGCATTTGAACTGATTGACAGAAATTTACGCTTTTTAATTGTTA
>Ga0209314_10000647_pt1 | contig 15503 bp, 14 predicted proteins | sample I19B2metaG_FD_184146 | JGI IMG/M metagenome (GOLD analysis project Ga0209314, IMG submission 184146) | Lake sediment bacterial and archeal communities from Gulf of Boni, Indonesia to study Microbial Dark Matter (Phase II) - ​I19B2 metaG... | ecosystem: Environmental > Aquatic > Freshwater >...
CCCGAAGGAAACTGTTGAGGTATGTACTCGGAGATGCACACCTGCATCAACTCACATCTCAGCGCCACCCTTCGCCTCATTCTAACAGCAAGCCCCTCCTTCTCCTCCCCGGGGAAAAAGTCCCTGATGCTGATGGTTCTGTGCCTTCCCTTTCGCTTTTCTGTTCCGAGGAGGAGGCCTGCGGTCTCCTTGATTCCCGAGCCTAGAACGCAGCTCAGTCCATCCGTTCTTGTAGCGTACCTGTTGACCTGTGCCTCTTCCAGACACTCTCCTAGGATGCGCTGGACAAACCGCTGCAAAGCATCGTAGTCGAAGCTTACCCTCAGAGAGCGAAACAGCGACATTAGCTCACCTTCAGCTATGGGGTTTTCATTTTTGGTGTGCTCCGACTTGAGCCTCACAGGTTTATGTGCGTTGGGTTCAAGAAAGCTCGAATTCGGTGGGTTAGCCAACGAGCCCTACGATCGATCGAGTACACACTGTACTTTTCCATGGCCGGGCCTTGATTATGTTCGGTAAAACGCTAAAGTGAGAACAGCTGTGATCAAGAGCGGTGCTGAGGATCACCTGGATCAAGTGAGCTTTAGACGTCTGCTCAACCGCCTGGATTGATCGATCGGCCAGACCGGTGTGCTGGGCCTCTTGTCGACATAGATCAAGAACGGAACGATTCTAGGCTAGATTGCTTTAGAAGTGCTTCAAGCCTCTCGAAGTCTCTCTGGATCGCTTCTTTCAACTCATTGGTGTACAGCGCTGCCGCAGGGTGGTACATGGGCATTATCTTGAAGCGGTGTGTGATGAATGTGCTCCCATGAATCTTGCTGATCATTCCTGGTTCAAGACCATGTTTGTGTAGAATGTACGCAGTGGCTGTGTCGCCCAGTGTACAGATGACGGTGGGGGTGATTATGTCTATCTGCTTCTCAAGGTAGAGGGGCGTGCACGTGGAGATCTCATCTTCCGATGGCTTTCTGTCTCTACCTTCGGGTGAAACTGGGCGACACTTGACCACGTTGGTTATGAACACCTCGCTTCTCTCCAAGCCGATTTCCTCCAGCATCCCATCTAGCAGTTTGCCCGCCCTTCCCACGAAGGGTCTCCCCGTCTGATCCTCAGTCCTTCCAGGCCCCTCCCCGATAAACATCAATCGAGCGTTCATGGAGCCCTCCCCGGGAACCGCCCTGGTCCTGGTCTTTGCCAGACGACACTTCGTGCAGCGAATGATCTCGCTGTGAAGCTCATCCAGGGGTTTCTGGGCTTTCAACGAAAGAAACCTCCGCGAGCTCTGTATCAGCGCAATCTGATCTTTGAGGAGTTGCCTCCGCTGTGGGAGTATATTATTTTGTGTTCTCTCTGAAGAAGACAATGACTCGCTGACATCATTGAGGCCTCTGTCGACGGGGGTAGATTTCGAGGCTGACATCAAGAGACGGCGACGAGTGGGTCAACGCGCCCACCGATATCATGCTCACCCCTGTCTCAGCGATGGCGCGAACATTCCTTAATGAGACTCCTCCTGAGGCTTCGAGGGGTACCCTTCCTGCAGCCAACTCGACCGCAGCCTTCATCTCTTCAATGGACATGTTGTCAAGCATGACGATGTCAGCACCCGCGTCCAAAGCTTCCCGCACCTCGCCCAAGTTCTTAGCCTCCACCTCGACATCCATTCTACGGGAAGCCTTTTGCTTGGCCTGCAAAACGATGTCGGTCAGACTCATCCCTAGACCCCGGCAGAGCCTAAGATGGTTGTCCTTGATTATCACTCCATCGTAGAGACCAAGTCTGTGGTTTACACCTCCACCCATGCGTACCGCGTGTTTCTCCAGCCTTCTCAACCCCGGTGTTGTCTTCCTCGTATCCATGATCTTCACAGGGAGGCCTTCGACAGCTCTGACGTAGTGTGAGGTCTGCGTCGCAATTCCGCTCAATCTCTGGAGGAAGTTGAGGGCTACGCGCTCCGCCTTCAGCATGCCGGCCGCTGACCCTTTGATCTCCATGACTTTCTCGCCTTTCCTCACCCTGGATCCATCGCGACGCAGAACCTTGACTCTGAGGGATGGATCAGCCGTCTCGAACGCAAGGCGTGAAACCTCGGCTCCGGCGAGAACGCCCTCCTCTTTGACTAGGATTTCCCCCTCCGCCTTGAGATCAGGGGGGATCAGGATCTGTGAGGTAATATCCCGCGCCCCTATGTCTTCCTTGAGGGCGATCTTCACCAATTTCCTTACAGAGGCATCAATGAAACGCAGGCCAGACACCTGCAGATCTCTGAGCGAATCCGGCTAAAAACCTACTGCTTCGACGTGGAGCTCCTGAAGACTATGTGTCGACGCCATTTAGGTGATTCTTGAGGAAAATCGGATCTGTAGTGGACCCCTCTGCTCTCCTCCCTCATCAGCGCCATCCTGGTTATCAGCCTGGCGGTGCAGAGCGCGCTCTCCAGCTCCAGCGAACCCCGATCCATCTCCCGCGTGTACCCTCTATCCCAGGATTCTAGTTGTAGGTCTGCTTCGCGTAGACCTTCGGATGATCGGACGATTCCAACGTTGCTCCAGAGGAGCTTCTGCAGCGAGGGCAAAGAGAGCCCCTGGCTTGGTGAGGGAGTATCCCCTGCTTCCTCGATCTCCTCAAGGACCACTGCCAGGTCGTTCTCTGCCGTAACCTTCCCATCCCAACTCTCTCCGGACAGCGCCCTCTGCACAATTCTCTTACCAAACACAAGGACCTCAAGCAGTGAGTTGCTTGCCAGGCGGTTGGCGCCGTGGACTCCTGTGCACGCCATCTCTCCGCAGGCGAACAGGTTCTCGATACTTGTTTCCCCCCAGCTGTTCGTCTTGACACCTCCGATGAGGTAGTGGGCTGCAGGCGCAACAGGTATGGGGTCGCGGGTTATGTCCAACCCATGGTCGAGGCAGAAACGGAAGATGCTTGGAAAGTGGGCTATGATCCTCTTTCTCGCAAGGTGGGTTACATCCAGGTACACGCGGTCGACCCCCTCCCTCTCCATCACGGACAAGATGGCACGTGAAACCACATCCCTTGGACCCAGCTCTGCGTCTACATGATACTCCGGCATGAAGCATTTCCCGTCTGCATCTCGCAGGAGGCCTCCCTCCCCCCGCACCGCCTCCGAGATGAGGAAACGTGGAACTCCGGGCATGTAGAGTACTGTGGGATGAAATTGGAAGAACTCCATGTCCGAGACCAAGGCGCCGGCACGGAAAGCTAAAGCGACACCATCTCCAGTAGCTACCTCGGAGTTGCTTGTGTATTGGTAGACCTGTCCTGCGCCTCCGGCCGCCAGGACAACATACCTCGCGGAGTATTCCCTGAGTTTACCTGATTCACAGTCTAGGACCCGGACTCCATGTGCCCTGTTCGCCTCGACCAAGACGTCCGTAACCAGATGGTTCTCGAGCACGGACACATCGGGGCCTCGGGCAAGGCTGCTTAGGGTGTTCTCGATGACGGCGCCGGTGGCGTCTCCCCCTGCGTGAAGAACACGGGACACGCTGTGGGCCCCTTCTCTGGCAAGGGCGATCTCTCCATCCACTGTGTCGAACACTACCCCGTACTGTATGAGGTCGCTGATGCGGTCTACAGCTTCTCCAACGAGAAGCCGAACCGCGGCCTCATCGCAGATTCCAGCACCTGCGGCAACCGTGTCCCTGTAGTGGAGGTCCGGTGAATCGAACCTACCTATGGGCACAGCTATCCCTCCCTGAGCATACTTTGTGTTGCACTCATCGATCCTGCCCTTGGTCAGCACCAAGACTGTGAAGTGTTCCTTGGCTTGCAGGCTGACGTACAGCCCGGCGATGCCGCTTCCCACGACTATGAAGTCGTACTCCTGTCTCATCTCGGCCTTCCAGTGACGATCTCCGTTGGACGTTAATAAGTTCTGGCAGCCTCACCGGTGTGGCACGGCCTGTAAAGAACTTCTCTGGATGATCTGGCTAACATGCTTCTGTGCTGGAGGCAGGAACCTCGGGGGCGGCTGGGCTTTGACAATCTAGCTGCCGTGCACCGGCTCGATCGGATGAGTTAGCCGACTGATGTCGAGCACTACCTGGTTCTCAGCGGACTTAGGGATGTCCCTAGATCGATCAAGACGGTGCGAGCCCTATGGCTCGGGCATAGCGGAGGTCAACGTCCCTCCCAGCAACCGGGTTCTTCAATACTCCTATCCTCTCCACCTCGGCCTCAACCATATCCCCAGGCTCTATCGGCCCCGCCGGTGGGCTGGCTGAGGTCACTACGTCCCCAGGGTTGAGGGTCATGAACGTCGTCGCGAAGGATATGATGTCGTCGAAGTGAAACCTCATGTATCTGCTGCTCGATTCGCATTCAACCTTGCCGTTTCTCCGCCTGATCATCTTCAAGGCGTATAGATCTTTCTCGATTTCATTGGATGTGACGATCCATGGCCCCATGGGCGCGAACGTGTCGAAGGACTTCCCCCACTGCTGATACTCCCTCGTCTTCAGCTCTATTGAGTGAGCTGTTATGTCGTTTAGAATGGTGTAGCCAAAAATCACGTCGCGTACACCCTCCCTAGGAATGGCTCTGCACCGCTGTGAGATCACGGCTGCGAGTTCATACTCATGGTAGACCTCGCCGTACCCATGTGGGATCTCCACTGGATCCATGTGGCCCACTATGCTTGACGGTGCCTTCAGGAAGATCTGGGGGACCTCAAGGTACTGGAGTCCCAGGATCTTACGGTAATCCTCGAAGTTTAGACCCGTGCATACGATCTTAGATGGGTCTGGGACGGGTGCAAGCAACTTGACTGAACTCAGCTCATAGATGATCTCGGGGACGTTGTATTCTTTCTTCTCCACGAAGCCGAGAACCTTTTCAGCGGCCGTAAGCGCTTGACCACCACACTTTATGAACTCGGCCATCGTGTTTGGGATAGCCTGTTTGAAAACCTTTCCTTTTCTCTTCATGTAGAACCTGTAGCCCTTGGGTAGATCTACAACGCGGTCGCCGACGATTGCCCCCACTCCTTGTTTCCCTCTAGATGAGAAAGATGCAAGCTTCATCGCCATCGCCTCATCATCCTGTCTGAGTATGTATTTTAAAGCTTGAGCCATACCTATCGAAGGCCGTGGACTGTAGAGAAGTCCCCAGACATTTGGTTACGGCGCGCTGGAATGGATCCGGCTTCTAGGTTCGTCTCATCCGCCTTTCATCCATCACCAGAAACCTTCCACCGGGCTCTTTCTTCTTTTGAATCTTCCCGCTCAATTCGACGAGCTGCAGCTCACAGTTGTAGCTTACCACGCAGCCATCCATGACGTGGCCGCCGAAACATCTTCCCGAGGAGTCGGAGATAGCTGCGTGCATGTGAACTATCGGCTCACCGTTCATCATCGCAGTGTTCCCTACAAGCGAGATTATCTGGAATTCACCGCGGAACTTAAGCGGCCTGAATTTGTTGCCGTCGAAGTAGCCAAGCGTGGCTCTGTCGAAGGAGCCGACCCCCTCGATGAACCCAGCTCTGACTTTTCGCTCCTTGACAAACTGCGTCAGCCTCTCCAGTATATCGTCGCCATCCTCAAGCCTCAACACGTAGACTCTCTTGACTAGGGATCCCCTGTACCACATGGTCTCACCTTCCAGGCGCTTGGTTTCGATGTAGATAAAAGAGTTCTGTGAGGGGCGAACCATGTGAAAACCGACTGTGAGTCAGACCTTCACACTCCGGCTAAGCTGGCCACCCATCTTATGCTAGTGTTTCCGACCTCTCAGATGAGACCATAAACAATAAATCATTGCAGAAAACCTTCGCCTTAAGGTGGCGTTATGAGGCTAAAGGGAAAGGTAACCATAATCACAGGGGCTGCCTCAGGAATAGGAAGAGAAACTGCAGTGCTCTTCGCGAAAGAAGGAGCGAAGGTAGTTGCGGCGGATGTGGACGATGAAGCCGGAAGGCAGACCGTTGATATCATCAAGAGGAATGGGGGAGAAGCCACCTTCGTCCACACGGATGTGTCGAAATCGCTTGACGTACAGAGAATGGTCAGGGCTGCGGTCGATAACTATGGCAGACTGGACGTGCTCTTCAACAACGCAGGGATCAACATCACTGGAACCGTCCTCAAGACCACGGAGGAGGAGTTCGATAGGATGATGGAGATAAACGTGAAGGGTGTTTTCCTTGGCTGCAAGTATGCCATCCCCGAAATGAAGAAGACAGGCGGAGGAGTCATCATCAACACCTCTTCGGTCGGTGGATTCGTCGGATTCAAAGCTGACGCTGTGTACAACGCGACCAAAGGCGCTATTCTAAACATGACGCGGGCGCTTGCCATAGACCATGCAAGGGATGGAATCCGGGTTAACGCGATCTGCCCAGGGCTCATAGACACGCCTCTCGCAAGAAAATGGTTGAGAGAGCAGGAGGATCCCGAGGCCGCCGCACAAATCTTGATAGGGAGGATTGGAAGGCCTGACGACGTAGCCTACGCGGCTCTTTACCTTGCGTCGGACGAGTCGACGTTCGTCACCGGCTCGGCTCTGGTAGTTGATGGGGGCGCCCTTGCGGCGTAGCCGATGTATCGCGAGGAATACAGGCGGGGGTTGGACTGACCCCGCGCTTCTGATGATCGGCGTTGGATAGTCTGAGCTGATCTGCGCGAGATCAGACGATCGATCGGCTAAGTGACTGGAGTTGGCTCTCCCTCATTTGATTTATCGCGAAATATATAGAGGTTGTTGAAGCCTACAGCACCTGAGTTTCGTGCCTCTATCTTACAGTATCGCCGTTTTGGTCTTCTTGTCAAAGATGTGGACCCTTTCATCCCTGAGGTCCACAGATACTTTCTCCCCGTACCTGACAACCCGCCCCTTGCTTATCACGGTGTTCATGATGGTGTTTCCGATCTTGACAGCTACTACCGTCTCATCGCCGATGTTCTGCATCATGTGAATGGTGCCCACGGTTCGGCTCGCCCCTTTACCGAGATCCGCGATACCGATGTCCTCCGGTCTAATCCCTAACACCAAAGAGGAGCCGGCTGAATAGGCCCTTGTCACCTCCTCGCGTCTGGTTACATTGATCTCGAAGTCTGTGGCGTCGAGCATCCATCGTCCATCTACCTCCTTCAGCCTGCAGTCAATCAAATTCATCGTTGGGCTTCCGATGAAGCGTGCGACCATCACCGTTCTCGGGGACTGGTAGGTCTTCTCTGGGGTGTCTACCTGATTGATGACGCCGTCGTCCATCACAGCTATCCTGTCTCCTACCGTCATCGCTTCTAACTGGTCGTGGGTCGAGAAGATCATGGTTATTCCCAGTTCTCTCTGCAGCCTTTTTAGCTCAGCCCGCATTCTCTCTCTTATCTTCGCGTCGAGGTTCTTGAGGGGCTCGTCGAGGAGAAGCACTCTAGGGTTCCTGATCAAGACGCGGGCTAGCGCGACTCTCTGAAGCTCGCCGCCGCTGTAGGTGGTTGGCTTCCTGTCTAGGAGGTGGGATATCTGAAGCATTTGAGCAATCTCTGTTACACGGCTCTTGATCTCGGCTTCAGGTAGCTTCTTCAGCGTTAATGGGAAGGCTATGTTGTCAAACCCGGTTATGTTGGGGTAGATAGCGGGGGTCTCAAATACCATCCCAACATCTCGTTCGGCCGCTGGGACTGCGTTGACCATCTCGCTGCCTATGTAGACTTCTCCCTCATCCGGTGAAACCAGGCCCGAGACGATCTTGAGGATCGTTGTCTTGCCGGCTCCGGGGGGGCCAGCGAGCACGAACAGTTCTTTGTCGCGGACTTCGAGGGAGACATCCTTCAGCACTTCCTTCCCGCGTCCCTTCTTCGAAACGTTGACCAGCCTCAAGCCGACCATAATTCTCACCTCATGCCGCCGCTAGATCATCGCCCCTCCGGTTTTCTTGTCGAATATGTGAAGTTTGTTCTTGTCAAGAGCGACCCAGACCGTTCCTCCGACCTCGACGCCTGCGGCTGTGTAGGTCTTTACCAAGAGAGGGCTCCTTCCTATCTTGAGATGGTATATGGACTTGGAGCCTAGGAGCTCGATCAGCTGCACCTCAGCCCTCATCGCTTCCGCGCTCCTCTTCTCGGTTTCCAGCCACGAGTCTTCGGGTCTGACGCCCAGGGTTAGCTCAGACCCAATGGGTTGTCTCTTGACAGATTCAGAGAGCCCTGAGGCATCGATGGAGAAGCCGTCTGCCTCCAAGGTGGGTTTTCCATCCTTTTCAGTGAGGTGGCATTCAATGAAGTTCATCGAGGGACTCCCGATGAATCTGGCTACGAACAATGTCTTGGGCTGTTCGTAGATCTCGTTCGGAGTTCCTAGATGGTCTATCAGCCCCTCATTCATCACAGCGATTCTATCGGCTAGCGTCATGGCTTCAAGCTGGTCATGGGTGACGTACACCGTGGTTATTCCGATGTCTGCCTGTATCTCTTTGAGCTCAGCCCTCATTCTATCTCTGGTTCTTGCGTCCACATTGCTCAACGGCTCATCCAAAAGTAAGACCTTAGGGTCTACCGCTAAGCTTCGCCCGATGGCCACTCTCTGTATCTCGCTTAGGCTCAGTCCCTTAGCCCTTTTGAAGAGCACGTTCTGAAGGTCGAGGAGCCGTGCTATCTCGTCGACCTTCGCCTCTATTTTGCCCTTCGGAACATTCCTGATCTGAAGGCCAAATGCTATGTTATCGAACACGTTCATATGGGTGAAAACCGCGAAGTCTTGAAAAACCAGGCCGATCCCCCTCTTCTGCGGTGGAACGTCGTTCACGAGGACCCCGTCGATGTAGACTTCTCCTGAGGTTGGGGTCTCGAGCCCAGCGATCATCCTGAGAGTCGTTGTCTTGCCACAGCCCGAGGGGCCGAGGAGGCATAGCGTTTCTTTCTCGCTAACCTCGAAGGAGGCATCCTTCACAGCCTCTAGCTCTCCGAAGACCTTTCGAAGGTTCCTGACTTCAAGCTTGGCCAAAGAGACGACGCCTCAGTCTCTATCTTACTCTCCCGAAAGTGAAGCCGGTCACCAGGTATCTTTGGATCGCGTAGCCCAGTATGACCATCGGAATTGTTGCTACAAGCCCCAGAGCGGCCTGCGGTCCATACATCCTGCCGACAGCACTTGCATAGAGGCTGATCTGAACCGGCAACGTTCTCACCTGGGTGACTGAGATGACCAGCGCGAACAAGAACTCAGTCCAATTAAGTATGAATATGAAGAGCGCTGACGCAAGCATCCCTCCCCTCACAAGGGGCAAGGTCACTCGAGACACAACCGTCCACGGCGTAGCGCCCTCAAGAATAGCGGCTTCCTCCCACTCAGGAGGTATCTCATCGATGAACCCCTTGAGGATCCAAATGGCGTACGTCAACGTCACCGCTGTGTAAAGCATCACGAGGCCCGGGTATGTGTCTATGAATCCCAGTGTGGAGTAATAGACCATCAGAGGTGCCACGAAGGTGGCCCCCGGAAGCATCCTCGTGAGCAATGTAAAGAACAGAGCGAATGTACCGCCGGCTCTATACCGAGAAACGCCGTACGCAGCCAGAAAACCGATAAACAACGCAAAGACAGTACTCAGCGAGGCGATGATGAGGCTATTGAAGAGAGGCCGAGTTATGACTTCTGTGATCGACGTCATGAAGTAGGTGCCGCCGATTGGAATGGTTGAGTTGAAGAGTGTTATGTAGTTGTCCAGTATCGGTCTTTCCGGGATGATGTTCGGGGAATACCACTCGGTTGGAGGCTTGAACGAGATGGAGATCATCCAAGCCACTGGAGTTAGCGTCCAGAGACAAACTAGGATGACGAGTATGTAGCGGACCGCTGGTCCCAAAGCCTGCCTTGCTTTCATCGCATCACCTTCTACTCAGGCTTTACCTCCAGAGGTCTTATAGCCAGTCTGGTGACGATAGCTAGGACGACTAACAAGATCAGTGACACCGCAGCTGCATAAGACAGGTTGTGGTAGTTTATCGCGAGCTGATACACATAAACAGAAATTGTCTCAGTGGAGGTGCCGGGGCCTCCTCCCCCGGTCATTATGAAGACGGTGTCGAAGATCTTGAAGGCTTCCAGGCCCCTTATGATTAGAGCAACGACTATGAGAGACTTCATGACCGGCAGGCTTATGCGCCAAAGTATCTGGCGCGAAGATGCCCCGAGAACTCTCGCGGCCTCGACCAATCTCTGTGGAACAGCCAAGAGGCCTGAATAGATTATCAGAAACATCAGCGGGGTCCATTGCCATATGTCGGCTATCATTATGCAGCCGAAGGCAAGGGCTGGATCTCGGAACCACGAGATCAACTTTGGCTCTCCAAAGATAGATTTCAGAAGTATCATGTTCACCGGCCCGTAGTCTTGGAACATGAGGAAGAAGGCAAGCCCGACAACGATCCATGGAACCATCATTGGGTATAGAACTATTGAGGTGAAGATCTTCTTCCCGTGAAACCTTCCCGTGAATAGGAGAGCCATCCCCAGCCCGATCAGAAACTCGGTCGGAACCACAACGGCTACAAAGATCAGAGTGCGAAAAAGAGCCCAGAGAAATCTTTGATCGGTGAATGCTTCAATGAAGTTCGGAACGCCAACGACGGGTGCATGCCACCAATCGATGCCGGTCACCGGGGTCCAGTTCGTGAAGCTCAGAAATATCATTACGGCAAAGGGAATTATTAGAATGAAGTTGAGGAGTATCTGGAGAGGGAGCATCGTCATCTTCCCAAAATTTACCGGCTGCCTTAGCCACCGATATACCCTCTCAGCCAACCCGTTCACAAACCATCACTGCCAGAAAAAGAGGGGTGGGGAGAAGATGCTTGCCTCAACTCACGTAGCCTTTGGCTTTCCAGACTTCCTGAACGTCCTTGGGATAAAGCTTGCTTATGGACTGCCATGATACGGTCAGCTTGTCCCTGCCGAACTTGTCGGTGATCCCTTCCCATGCCTCAGCCGTTTCGTCCAGTGCAGCCTTCGCGGTCTTTGTTCCTGCGCACACAGCGTTGATGTTCTTGTTGAGTACGTCTAGATATGTGTAGGCGTTGGGCAGCGTTAGATCTGGGAACGAGACGGATATGCTCTCCTTGAAGACATCCAGGAACTGTGGGGTGTAGGCGACCTCCATGATCGCCCTCTCCTTGGAGCCGGTTGCGAACCAGTTGGTCCTGAAGGCGTCCATTATCCCCTTTATGGGAATTACTTGGAAGCCGATCTCCGGGCTTGTCCACCACTGAAGGAAGAGGTAGGCTGCTTCAGGATACTTGCTGTAGTTCGAAACTATTCCAACCCAGTTGACGGGGTTCAAAGCAGCTTTGACCAGTTTCTTCTGTCCGCCCACAGTGACCTCCGCTCCAGGAACCACCGCGGTAGCGTTCTTGCCGACAACCTGCGAGGTAGCAGGGTCTTGCGCCCACTTCAACAACGACGGCCACGCCATCGCCATAGCTGCCTTGCCTTCACTGTATCGTTGGTATAGGCTTGCCCATGACCCCGTAACAGATTCAGGATGCATGTAGGGTACAAGCTTGGCGTGGAGCTCCAGAGCCTCAACACCCTCGGGCGAGTTCACCGTAGCCTTCATGTCCTTTGGGCTGAAGAGGATTCCGCCCTTGGCGGTAAAAATGCACCACCAAGTTGTGTACCCAGCGAACCCTGGCTCGCAGTAGAAGAATGAGCCGTACATTTTGGTGCCGTCAGGTGCCTTCAGGTCTAGGTCATGGAAGTACTTCGACATGTCGAGAACTTGTTCCCACGTGTCAGGTGCCTTCAGGTCGTAGCCGAATTTTGACTTGAACTCAGTTTTGTAGTTCTCGTTCTCGAAGAGGTCGCTCCTGTAGGTCAGGGTGTACACATCTGCATCAGCGAAGACAGCGTATCTCTTGTTGTTGTAGATCGTTGTGTAGCCTCCGAGAGGCTCTATGGGCGCGACGTCAGTGGGACCGATCGGATCGTACTTCTTGTAGTAGACATCTAGATCCTTCGCGATGCCGGACTCAACGAGGTCTCCTATCCATGTGCTGAAGACTGTAGCCAAGTCATATATGCCGGTCTTCGCGGTGGCCTCGGCCATCAGCTTGACGAAGATGTCTCCCTCGACGCCAACCGTCACAAGCTCAACATCGATACCCGTCTTGTTCTTCCAGTCGTTGATGAATGGCGCAAGCTGTGCTCTCGAACCTGCGACGTGCAGCAACTTCAGAACGGTGCCTTTTGGAATAGCACCGGAGTCAACAAGGGCTTTAGCCCCGGCTATGGCCCTCTCCGAAACCGTTCCAGGTGTCGGTGGGGCCGTTGTTACAACCGTTGTGCCTGGTGCTGTCGTCACGATAGTTGTGCCCGGCGCTGTCGTACCTGGTGCTGTCGTCACGATAGTTGTGCCCGGCGCTGTCACAGTCGTTAGCGCTGGAGGACCGGGCCGAGTTGCTGCGTACACGGCCACGCCGCCGATTACTATGCCAGCAGCTGCCCCAGCAGCGTATTTCAGGAAAGTTCTCCTCCCCATCTTTTCCGCTTCTCTCTCTTGGGACAAGGAACTCTCCGCCGGCGAGTGTCGGTCTTACGTATATAAGACTTGCCACCTATGCCGGTGGCTGACTTGAAAAATCATCGCGTGAAAATTGCGGGGTGAGAATCTTGTCAAGCGATCCTGTACCGCAGGGGTACAAGAACATCAACGTGCTGCCACAGATCGGGACGATCCACAATCAGTTTTCTCGTGAACCTTAGGAACTCCTTATTCATCTTACAGAGATCGTAGAAGTCTCTTCCATTGACTCCAAAAACTCCAACCTCATAGTCCTCGGAGACAGTGCAGAGGTAACCAATCTGCTCGGGCAACCGCTCGAATCTTTCACTGGAGTCGGCGCGCAGATCGCCTTTTTTTCCTGTTCTGCTAGCTAAAACTGCGACGAATGCATGCTTGGTGAACGTTTTGCCGTCAGGAGCTTCAACTCGGTCTATGGCTTTGTGCAAGGCAAAGTTTCGGCGTTTTTTGCTGATGGCCGTTAACCTCTTGACCCATCCGTACTTGAAGATCCTTTCCTCAAGCGATAGGTCTGCTGCGTCAAGAAAGGTTATAGGACTGCCGCCGGCTTCGCGATATACGTTCCATGTCTTCATTTTCGCCGTCATCGGCTAGAGCCTAAGCTTGAAGAGTCGGGCGGCGTTTCCTCCGAGAACCTTGCTCAACGTTTCCTCTGGGAAACCTAGAGACCTGATCTTGGTCAGCTCAGCGGCAGTGTTCTCCGGTAGGTCAGAACCGAACAAGACTTTATCCGGAAAGGACCTCATCATGGAGTCCACGTCGTATTCAGGAGCCCAGGACATCTCGAGGTACACGTTTTCGTATCGCTTGGCGACCAGGAAAGCCTCACCCGAGTATAGCCCGAATCCAGCATGAGCCAGGATCACAGGGACCTCAGGGTACTCCTCTGCCTTCGGCATGACGTTTGACGGCAACGCCAATGGTACACCCGGGCCCGTGTGAACCATTAAGGGAACACCGAGCCTAGCCGCCGTCCTCCACAGCACATCGGCGTCCTTGCCCTGAGGATTCACGGCATGCCCGATTGTGTGGATCTTAACGCCTACAAAACCAAGTTTCTTCACGCATCTCTCTATCTCCCCAACGACGACCTCCTCGTCTTGATGAGGATTTATGCTAACTAACCCGAAGATTCTGCCAGGATGTTTCCTCGATAGACTCATTATCCCGTCATGGGTTTCCTTGGCGTTAGGGGCTCCCGGAAAAGGCTGTACTATTGCTGCGTCGACGCCGTTACGGCCCATACTTTCAATCAGCCTCTCCTCCTTCACATCGAATTCGAACACACGACAATAGCCTAGATGTGAATGGGAATCAACAACCTTCAAAATTCCAGCCTCGGACGCCGTCCTTCTCCGCAAACATATAAAAGCATTTCCCAGCCGCCTCGTCACACCACCGATCACACATCAATTGAGATCTGGGTGAAACAAGATTTTTAAACGCACCGAAGGACCAACACAGCTGGGAATGTGATCTTAGGTGACTCTTCTCGGCCAGAGTTCTCGTCGAAACGTAAAGCCTATGCCGGAGAAGGCTACCGTCGCCTCGACAGTCAGACGGGACATTCCTCAAGCAGGGTTCGAGATTGTAGTTGATGCCGCGAAGTGCACCGGATGCGGCAGCTGCGAACTGATCTGCTCTCTATACCATGAAGGGGTGACCAGTCCCTCGTTCTCAAGGATACATTTGGTGAGAGATGCTCTTTCAGGCGAGAACTCCATAGAGGTTTGTAGACAGTGTCAAGGGCCTGAGTGCATGCAGGCATGCCCGGTGGAAGAGGCTATGGTCGTTGACGAAAAAACCGGTGCGAGAGTGATAGTTGAGGACGAGTGTATAGGATGTGGGAACTGCTTTCGAGCCTGCCCGTTCAATGTTGAAGGCTTCATCATAAAGCAAAGACTCAAGGAGAATGTCTACGTAAAGTGTGACCTATGCTACAAGAGAGAAAGGGGGCCCGCATGCGTAGAGATTTGTCCGCACACCGCGTTAGGCTACATCAACCACAGGTGATGACGAAATGACGTATGGATGGATAGGAAAGATCCTTAGAGTTGATCTGAGCTCAGGCAAGACAGACATCGAAGACACCTCCAAGTATGCCGCGAAATTCATCGGTGGAAGGGGCATAGCCACCAGAATAGCCTGGGATGAACTTCACCAAGTGATGGATCCCTTCACGCCGGAAAACCGCCTGATTTTCATGACTGGCCCACTGACTGGAACGTTGGCTCCGGCCTCCGGGAGGACTGTCGTCTGCGGGGTTGCTCCCCAAGCATACCCCACCCCATGGTTTACACGCTCCAACATGGGTGGACAATGGGGATCGGAGCTAAAGTACGCTGGCTTTGATGGCGCAATCATTCAGGGGAAAGCACAGAACCCGGTCTACATCTACATCCATGACGGCGAAGTGGAGGTGAACGACGCCAAGGATCTGTGGGGACTTGACACCTATTCGACACAGAGGATGATCTGGAACAAACATGGCAGGGATGTTAAGGTAGCATGCATTGGGCCGGCTGGAGAAAGGCTGGTCCGCATAGCCGTGATCCTAACGGAGACAGAAAGCGCTGCGGGCCAGGGGGGCTTCGGCGCGGTTATGGGTTCCAAGAACCTTAAGGCGATCGCCGTACATGGGACCGGCGCTGTGAGGATAGCCAGACCCGACGAGTTGATGGAGCTGTGCTTAAAGATGAAGGGCGAGATGCTCACGGCGGAGCACATACCCATAAAACCTTCGCTCAACCCTGATCATGTGACCCTCTACGGGCAACGCCTTCAGAACTGTAGCCACGCTTGCTTTGTCCAATGCCCCCTCAACCATTACTACAAATCTGTTCCAGGGTTGGTTTCGCCGGGCGTTCTGAGCGGGCAGTTTCACTGCATCGCACCCGTCTTCGCTGGTGCGCCAAAAACATTCTATGACTGGAACCCCGGGTTCAGAGCGGGTTTTGAGGCAGCC
>Ga0209314_10000648_pt1 | contig 15491 bp, 13 predicted proteins | sample I19B2metaG_FD_184146 | JGI IMG/M metagenome (GOLD analysis project Ga0209314, IMG submission 184146) | Lake sediment bacterial and archeal communities from Gulf of Boni, Indonesia to study Microbial Dark Matter (Phase II) - ​I19B2 metaG... | ecosystem: Environmental > Aquatic > Freshwater >...
GTAGTGATTCGCTGGGGTTAATCGGAATACGGGAACGGGCGTATTCTTGTGGAGGCGATCTGCGAATCAGGGGTGTGCCGAGTAAGGGGACAAGGCTAGCAGTAAGCATTCCGCTAGACAAAAAGGGAGGAGCTCGGTGACAAGAATACTCATTGTCGATGACCATCCAATCGTTCGGCGGGGGTTGCAGGAGATCGTTGCCGATATGCCTAGCACAGTTGTTGTTGATGAAGCAGCTGATGGGCAGGAAGCACTGAGCAAAGTATCAGCTAGCGATTACGACGTAGTCGTATTGGACATATCCATGCCTGGCATGAGTGGGCTGCAGGTTTTGAGGCAATTAAGAATTATCAAGCCTGGGCTTCCTGTTCTGATGTTGAGCATCCACCCCGAAGAGCAGTATGCTGTGCAGGCCTTGAAAGACGGTGCCTCCGGGTACGTAACAAAAGGGACTGACCCAGATGAATTAATATCGGCCATACAAAAAGTATTGTCAGGTGGAAAGTATGTCAGTCGGAGCCTGGGTGAGAAACTGGCCCGTGATCTGGAAACTGATAGTGGGAAGCCCCTTCATGATGCTCTCTCTCCGCGTGAGTATCAAGTGATGCGAATGATTGCTGCCGGGAAGACGGCAACGGAGATTGCTGAGGCCCTCTCCATCAGTGTCAAAACCATCAGCACCTATCGCTTCCGCATTCTAAGCAAGATGAAGATGAAGTCTAACGCACAGTTGATGCGTTACGCCATAGAAAATGGGCTGGTAGATTCAGACAAGAAAGAAAGCAATTTCACAATGCAATGAAGTGTGTTCCTCTTGGAACTCCTCACTCCACCAGGGAACTGAAACAATCCTTCACCGCTCTTGATAATGGACAATATGCTCGTTGTGCTTGGGTAAGTTGCATAGCCCAGTACGGATGCTGCGCGAGCGTGGGCATGATAAGCTCTCCCCGAGGAGAAAGAAAATATCTGAACAATAACTGTAGGTAAAGCCAACAGCCGGTAGACAAAAGGAAGAATCCTGCCGCAATCGTGTCCCATTCCCAATAGCCAACTGCTCCGGTAGCTCAAATCTTGCTCCAAACAAAATAGATTCTACCGACTGGCTGAGGTATTCATCTAACGTGGAATCACGTGAAATCAGCAAACACGAACTATTGGGTGGATAATGATATATCACTTTACCGACGGCTTGCCAAGGCTTCCGGCAGATACGCTGGGCCAATCACAGTCCGGTAGCTCCCTTAGCGCACTTCGCCGTGTCAACATTCCTTACTTGTATGATAGGAGGGCACTTTGCTCCGCTAGCTTAAGCAACTGAAGATTGCATAGAACGCCAAATTGTTCTTCATTTGCGAATGTTGCCCTCATTCGGTGATGTGAGACAACTCTTGCCAGTTTGCTTAGATTTGGACATTACAATTAATTGATGCCTTTGCTGCTTTTCAAAGAACTGACCCAGATTGGTACAACCCCTAGCCGGGAGCTTGTCTCACAGAACCCTGCCACTGGCTGTAAAGAACGAGTCCTTTGTAAGCTAAACACTAGCGTGTCTCCCTTTATTTAGCTTCGCCTTTCTAAGCTCGTAGATAGCTGTGCCACCCCACATGAGCCCTTAGGCTCAACAGAGCGACCCCATTCATTCAATCACATGACCCCAATTAGCCTTACGGCATGCATGGTAAGAGTATTACCATACGCTAAGGGGGAGACCCAGAATGCAAAGGGGGGCCTAAGTACGGAGCAGAGAAGGGTAGTAACTGATGAAAGTAAAGGGGTTTCCTTTTAAAGATTCTACTATAGAAGTTGTGATAGGAATCTCGTTTATGGTCACCATGATTCTTATGTATGCGTGGCTGGTTTATGTGGAGATACCGAAGTGGGAGCCATGAGCAAATCGGGGGAAGACAAGAATAAGTTTCTAAAGTCCGGTTAGCACCCAAGGCTGGTGCTTCGCTACAGAGCCTTGACCCAGAAAGGCTTTATTTATTTCAGTCGCTATCTCATCTCTTTGTTCCCCGCAATGCCTGGTTTATGACACCGTTATTATGACATAGGCCATCCCTGGGAGATTGATGTGTTGCTACCCTTCCAGTCCAGAAGAGGCTAATTCAATCGCAAGATTTGATTGCGGAGCCTTCAAATCATAGCCCTGGACGAGTATAGATGGCAAAGGTCGCAGCTGCTCTTGTTCATAGGGATAAGCCAGGCTATCTTTACTCTACTAGATGCAGCCAGCCACTAATCCTCACCATGTCCTGGGCCTGGGCATTAAATTCATAAATGTTCACGTCGTCTATCAGGTACCGTTTAGTCTCGGTAAAACCCCATCCTTCTGGATAGCCTTCCCATATGGGACTCGTTGTCCTGTACTCCACCGCTGCATTATAGAAGGCCTGACCGTCAAAGTTTTCCGCTCCCACCTCTTCGATGGCCTGCTTCAAAATCTCGAAGGCAGCAGTCAAATTGTGCCACCCGCCTGTATAGGACAGGCCTTCATCCAAGATGGCATCAACTTGACCAGGGTGGTATCTCTGAAGAACCGCTTTGGCTTGTTCCACCATAGGGGTTGATTGGTCCCGATAGAGGGACACGTTGGCGCTCAAGGTCCCGTCCAGGGCTGCCCAGCCACACTTCTCCACAAGGTAACCTCGGTAAGCAGAGGCGACCCCCACGTCGATGAAGGTGGCGCTATATCCCCTGCCTTGAAACTGGTTAATAAAATCAGCCATCATAATGCCCGTGGCACATATGTAGTCACAATCTTTCAGCTTCTCTATTTCAGCAGTCCACGTCCAGGTGCCAAAGGGAGTCATATAAGCGCCGACGTAGTCAAACTGGTTCTGATTTTCCTGGCAGTAGTCCGCCATGCCCTCAGACGTCTCCACGATGACGACCTCCTCCCAGCCCACAATGCCCACCTTGGCAATTCCCTGGTTCTGGTCCCAGTGTTCTTCGGCTATCCATTTGAGCAGTGTCTTCATCATGTTATAGTGAGGACTGGACATGGTAAAAACCCATCCCGGAGGCTCCATCATGGCCATGTTCGTGGTCACGCTAGCTATCGGAAACTGGTCCGTGTCCGCAAAGTGTTTTAATACCACCCCAGTTGGGGGCTCAACAGATATAATTAACTTTGCCCCCTTTCCCCTAACCCAGTCGTAGCCAGGGATAGCCCGGGAAGGATCGTACTGGGTATCCCAGGAAACTATGCGTAATTCGGTTCCAGGGATAAGACCTTCCTCATTGTAGTAACGCACCATATCCTCCAGTGCGTAATGAAGGCTGCGAATCGCTGGTGAGGCTGGACCTGTAAGATCGGTAAGTTCCCCGATGGTGATAACCACCCCCTTCTCAGCTTTCTTAGCGCAACCAAAGGAAAGCGTGGCTATTAAGGCTAACGCAAGAACGCAAGCAATTGCCTTTTTCCAACTATGGTTCATGTTCTACCTCCTCTCTGCTCCCAAAAAGAGCTTTCTCTATACTAGGCCACGATGAATGGGCTGCCTCGTATGAGACTTTCCCATATTATAACATAACCATAGAACCTTGTTTATGGCTTGTCAATAAGGCATTATCTATCTCAATCGCTATATCCTGACCGCCGCTGCTCTCATACCTGTCACTGAAGTCCTGACTGGCAAGGCAACTAGCTCATCCCCTTTAGCAAAGCTTTTACGTTCCTACCCAGCACACTATGGTTGTAGCCACCTTCTAAGACTCCGTACCTTTTCCCCTGGCAGACCCTTTCCGCACATTCCTTCACCAGCCTGCCAATGGTCTTATAATCCTCGGTCTTGAGCAAACCTCCCCAGTCCTGTTCATGCCTGTCGAAACCTGCAGAGACTGCCACTACATCTGCCTTTATCTGAGCCAGGAATCTGGAGACCCCATCCACGAATCCTTGCCTATTTCTGCCCTCGGGATGAAAGTAGATTACCTCCGGTATATTCTCAAAGATATCGGCCGTGCCGTCACCGAAGTGGAGGTCTATATCTACTATCACCGCTGTCTTAATTCTGCCCTCTTTTCTCAGCTTGGCTATTGATATGGCCATATTGTTAAAGAAGCAAAATCCCCAGCAGTGGTCACGGCTGGCATGATGCCCTGGGGGTCTTATCAGTGCAAAGGCTGGCTGACCTTCTGCAGCTAGCTCTGCTGCCTTAATGGCCCCTCCGGCTGCCAACAAAGCAATCTCATAGGTCAGGGCCATCCTTTGGACATACTTTATATGCTCCCTCGAATGAACAAGACCTATGTCGCCCACAGTGGCTGGCTCGGCCATAACTATTTCAAAATGAGGCGAAATCTCCTTGATGATGCTCTCCATCCGCCCCGCTTTGGCAGCCGGGTCGCTGGCGTAAACCTCCTCATATCGTGGGTGATAAACAACCTTCATTCAGCTTAATCTGCCTTCAGCATCAGTGGTTCGATATCCTTCTAGGACAGGGCTTTGCCTCCCAGCGCTAGCCACAGGGCCAATGACTGAAGCAGCGTGTAGATAATCCAGCCCATAACGCAGGTGCCAATGGCTCGCCAGGTCGACAAGTCCAGAGCCTGCTTGACAGCGATCACCCCAGCAATCAGTGCCCATACCGAGACGATAAAAGCGATGAGACCTCCAAGGTAGGGAACAAAGAAAAGGAAACTCAGCACCCTGGGGGAATTTGAGAAACCAATTGTCCGCAGTAATTCACCATAGGTAGCTGATGTCTCTGGGCCTTTAAATATAGTGATGCCCAGCCAGTAGGCCAGTAACGACCAGGCAAACCAGCCAACTATACCCGTGACCAAACCGATAAGAAGCCCCCAGAGAAACCATATTGCCCTCTCCTCAAGGAGCAATTCAGCAATGGCCACTCCGATACCACTGGCCACACTGGCTATGAGCACTGCCAGGAGTGCTTGCCCATTGGCCGTGGTATCGGCCTCAACCTCACCATAAAGGTCAACCTCCAGCTTGGCAGCGCGCACCATCCTGCTTACAAGGGAACGTGAATCTGCCATTGTTGACCTCCTTCCAAACGACTCTAAAGTGCCCAGAGGTTCTTGTCGAGGCACCTCTTGGCTTTAGTGCCTCCCAAGTTTACTCAAAGGCTATCGCCAGTTCCTGCTTATCTTTCTCAGAAAGTTACCGAACCCCCTCTCTCCAAACCCGCCTAGCTGGGTCGTCGTCCTCTATGTTAACAATATGCCCATATCGGCGCAAGATTCTATAATGTCTCCGCCACAACTAGTGTCCTACCCAAGCATCCAGATACTGAGGCAAACAAATCATCGAAATGCCCCCTAACAGTCAACCAGAGTGTGTCATGCCTACCTGAAGTAGTTCGCTAATTCCTTTTCATCCTTAGGAACGAAGGCTTTATATTTTTGGGCATATCTCTCTTTCAGCTCCTCTGCTGCAAGAAAGGCTACCACTGGGTATCTTACGATCTCGAAGCAGCCTTCATCGTCTTCGCTATCGCCAACATACGCCACTCTGCTTTCATCCATATTTCTATCCCGGAGCAACTTTAGCAGCAGCCTGGGCTTGTTCTTATAGATGTTCAGCTCAAATTCAATAGCCCTGCCACCCTCTTCCTTAAGGTAATCAGCCTCGCAAAAATCAAAGTGCTCTTTATACCCGGCCACTGTCAAAATCCTTTCGATGCCGTATTTATATCCAGCAGAAAAGATGCCAGTGGTCTTTCCACCCTGGTGACACTCCTTCATTGGTCTCAGAACTCTATGGTCGAGCTTAGCCTGGGTTTGCTGCCTCTTGGCATACCTGTCAACCGAGTGACATATGAAGGAAACCGGCAAGCCGCTTATTATTTTCGCATTGTAAATTCTGAACATCTCCCTGACAAAATCAAATTCAGCCTCACGACGTCCCTCCCGGTACAATATCTCTAATTCCCCCCTGGCTTTGAGGATGCGCACCATTCTAAAGGGGTGAAAAGGGATGGAAGCTTTGAATAAGTCTGTTGCTATGCTCTCCAGTATAGGCTTCTCATCCCGATACTCTATTATTGTCCCGTTCCAGTCACATATTATGGCATCGCAAGCCATAGCGATTGCTCCGATGGTCTACCCCTGCAGTTTACCATGTAATCAAGGTGCTTACTATCTCCCAATTACCCAATTTTCACTAAAATGCTCTCACCCTTCATGGTTTTAAGCCAAAAGCTTTCTTATAAATCCTTAAAAGACTTTCCACAGGCAAGCGCTTGAGACCCCCCGATTCATCGGGGGGAGTCTCACCCATGCTAACCACCAACCGCGGGCTTCAGCCCGCCAGGTGGGGTGGCATAAATGCCACCATTGGCTGCTTCGCTATGTGACAGACCCCGTCCTGAAGGGCGGGGTCTCCTGGGAGCTGTAGCATCGTGACTCCTGTCACGATGGTCGACAAGACTCTTCGAGATGATTGTCCATCCGCAAAGTGGGGTAACTGCGAGACAAAACGTGGCTTGACGCCAGTGCCAGTGGGGCGCTATGCTATCTAGTGGCCTTCGGTGGCATACCTAGTTTTCAATGCGCGAACCACCAAACGGTTCGAATCGGGTGGCTAACTTGGGTCAAGAAATGAGTAAGCTGGTAAAGAAACTACGCCAAATCAATGAAAGCGCTGCCCAACCCCTGGGATTTAAAAGGACAAGCACCCTCCCCAGCCAGCGGATGTTACTCATGGTAGCTTTGCCTCAAAGGGACAGCGTAGCTTGGCTGCCCACGGCTGAGGTCGATGCCATATTGATACACAGCCGGGACTTGGGACAAGGGGTGCAGGCCCTTCGGCAAGTTGCTAGTAGCGTCGGGGATATCCCCTGTGGCTTATGGCCTGAGGCAATGACTGAGGAGGGGATGAAACAATTGAGGGAAGCAGGAGGAGATTTCCTTATCTTCGAGGCTTCTACAACTCCAGCAGTATTGCTTCAGGAGGAAGAGTTAGGCAAGGTATTGAAAGTAAATCTCCCCCAGGATGAGAGCTTGATAAGCGCCATCAACGAACTCCCAATGGAGGTGGTACTTCTGGAGGTTAAAGGGAAAGGAGAGGTTCTCACTATTTCTGACCTAATGTATTGCCAATGGCTGGCTGGTCTGGTAGATAAACCGCTATTGGTGGCTACTCAGCAAGAGCTAACCGATAAAGAAATTCGATCCCTATGGGAAGCAGGGGTAGATGGGGTGGTGGTGGAGATAGAGGAGAAACAACTTCAAGAGAGGCTGACCAGGTTATCCCAGGCACTAAAGGCTTTGCCTCCGAGAAGAAAAAGGCGTGGGGAAAGAAGGGTGATGCTAACCCGCTTGGAGCAGGGCTCCACAATGCCAGAGGAGATATAACCCTATCTGGCGGCACGAAAGTGGCAATTTGAAATCCCCCCGATATAGGGCAGGAACCTCAGGCGAGTCAAGTGCTGCACCTGACCCCGGGTTACAATGAGGCTTCCTACCTAGGAGAAGAAGAGGGTAATCGTCGATTTTAGTTGGTATGAACAGGATTTGACAGGCGGCTGGCTAATTTAGTACCATCTTGATGGTTTCCACGGTACTACCTTTGATATGTTCCGTGACAAGCAGAATTTAAGCTAAAGGAGGGAGTATGGTAGGTATCTGTTCTTACGGCGCATATGTGCCCCTTTATAGACTAACCCGAGAGGAAATAGGAAAGTTGATGGGTGCCGGGGGGGCAGGAGAGCGCTCTGTAGCCGGTGCTGATGAGGATGCCCTGACTATGGCAGTGGATGCTATCCTTGACTGCACAAAGGGTATTGACCGCGAGACGATTGACGGTTTGTACAGCACCACGGTAAGCTCGCCCTTTGCAGAGAAGCAGTTGGCCGCTGTGGCGGCCTCGGCCCTCGATTTTGGCGACAACACTACCACAGCCGACATCACCTCCTCTTTGAGAGCAGGAACGACAGCGCTGATACTGGCTGCGGATACTATAAAGGCGGGCTCAGCCAAGAAGGTTATGGTGTCGGCTTCTGATATGCGCCTGGGGTGGCCAACATCACCGCAGGAAGCCAATATGGGCGATGGCGCAGCTGCTCTATTGCTGGGAGATACCAATGTAATTGCCAGCATAGAGGATTATTACACCGAAACCAGCGATTTCACCGACCTGTGGCGCCCGGCCACTGACAAGTTTGTCCATAGCTGGAGTGACCGGTTTACTCTGGCAGAAGGCTATCAGCCGATGATGCAAAAGGTCATCTCTGCCGCCATGAAGAAGTTCGGGGTTACGCCAGCGGACATTACCAAGCTGGTCTACAATGCTCCCGATGCCAGAACACATGGAGGCATTGCTGGAGCCTTGAAATTCGATGCCAAGACTCAGGTGCAAAGCCCTCTGTTCAATGAAATGGGTAATACAGGAACTGCTTTCCCGTTGATGCTATTGGTGGCTGCTCTGGAACAGGCCAAGGCAGGGGATACGCTACTGGTGGCTGGCTACGGTGACGGAGTAGATGTTATTCTGCTCAAGGTAACAAAGGCTATAGAGAAGGTGAGAGACCATCACGGTGTGCTGGGCTATCTACAGTCGAAGAAAATGCTCCCCAGCTACCTGAAATACTTGAGACTGCGGCATCTTTTCCACGTGGAGCCGGCAAGATACACGCCTGTCACGCCTGGTTTGGCACAACTGTGGAGAGAGCGAAACTCCATGTTCAAGCTTCACGCCAGTAAGTGCAACCAGTGCGGATGGATCGACTTCCCCATAAGACGGGTCTGCCCCAAATGCTTCTCCAAGGATAACTACACGCAAGTCAAACTGCTGGACCAGAAGGTTACCGTTTACAGCTTTAGTGCTGATACAGTAGCCGTTCTGGCCGAGGTCACTGATCCTCCGCTGGGTAGGGCCATCATTGACTTCGAAGGCGGCGCCCGAATTGAGCTGGAGATGACAGACTACGGGGATATCAAAAATATGAAGGTTGGTCAGCCTATGGAGATGACCTTCAGGAAGCTCGAGCGGCAAGGGGATGTGGCGGCTTACGGGTGGAAATGTAAACCAGTGCGATAGAAAGGAGTAAAAATGGGTAGCATAAAGGATAAAGTGGCCATCATTGGTATGGGCTGCACCCAGTTTGGGGACCTGTGGAATAAGGGTGTGCCCGACTTGATTATCGATTGCTGCTATGAAGCATATAAAGACGCTGGTGTAGGTCCCAAGGACATTGAGGCGGTATTCGTGGGCAATGTCTCTTCCAGCATGTGGACCGGGGCCACAGTGACAGAGGCGCTGGAGTTGGATAAGATCCCTGCTACCAGGGTGGAAAACAATTGCGCCACGGCAGCAGAGGCTCTCAGGGTCGGTGCTTTCTCCGTAGCCGCTGGGATGTACGATACTGTCCTCTGCGTCGGCTTTGAGAAACTAAAGGACTACGGTAGCGGTGCTCTTGAAATGCCCGGCGGGATGCATCCTATTACTGTAGTTGGTTCAGCGCCTTCCTCCTTCTCCAAGTCAGCCATTAGATATTTTGAGCAGTACAAGATTCCCTATGACAAGGGAAAGGAAATCCTGGCCAAGATTGCCGTCAAGAATCATGCCAACGGTGCCTTGCATCCCAAGGCTCAGTTCCGCAGGCCAATAACTTTGGAGCAGGCTATCAATGCTCCCATAATTGCCTGGCCTCTGGGATTATTCGACTGCTGCCCGGTTACCGATGGGGCAGCGGCAGCTATAATAACCCGCGCTGACAAGGCCAAGAGCTATACCCAGGATTATTGTCTGATAAAGGGCTTGGGCCTGTCAGTGGGTCGCATAGACCCCTTCAAGGGTAAATTCAGGCCTGATGTTGACATTACCTTCTGGGATGAGACCTGGATAGCAGCCCAGCAAGCTTATGAGCAGGTAGGCATAAAGAATCCCCGCCAGGAGATAGGTTCAGCTGAAGTTCATGACTGCTTCACTATCACCGAGTTAATAATCTATGAGTCCCTCGGCTTCTGTCCCCGGGGCAAGGGTCCGGAAGAGGTGGAGGCGGAGTCTTTTGCCCTCAAGGGAGACCTGCCGATCAACACCGATGGCGGGCTGAAATGCTTTGGACACCCCGTTGGCGCCAGCGGACTGAGGATGATCTACGAGCTATACAATCAACAATTGGGTAGGGCCGGCGAGCGCCAAGTGAAGAACCCCAAGCTGGGCTTGGCTCATTCGCAAGGCGGTACACCGGGTATGTTCCAAGCGTCTGTTACCATTATCGGTCCTAGAGATTAGAGAGATACACTACCTTTCAGGCTATTCTCGGTAGTTACTTTATAAGAAAGCTATCCTGGAGGAGGATAAATGGACTTTCGCTTCACCGAAGAGGAAGAAGCCTTCCACAAAGAGGTGCAGGATTTTCTCGATCAAGAGATGCCCCGCGATTGGTTTATGGATATGTACTATGATGGAGGCTCAGAGGAGTTCCATCAGTTCGGCCTTAAGATGCGGCGCAAGTTGGCGGCTAAGGGCTGGATCGGGCTGAGCTGGCCCAAGGAATATGGTGGTCAAGGAACTCCCTTAATGAAGCAAGCCATCCTGGAAGAGGAGCTGATCTATAGGGGGGCACCTTTTTATTACATAGAGACGGGCATGGTTGGACCCTTGATCCTGCAGTTTGGCAACGAGGAGCAAAAGAAGAGGTTCCTTCCCCCCATTACCCATGGGGAGGTAACTTGGTGTATAGGGATGAGCGAGCCAAATGCTGGCTCAGACTTAGCTGCCCTGGAGACAAGGGCAGAGGAGAAAGAGAACTGCTTTGTCCTTAATGGGCAGAAGACCTGGCAAAGTGAGACCCACCATGCCGACTGGAGTATGGTATATGCCCGGACCGACCCCAATGCCCCGAAGAAGCATCGTGGCATCAGTTGCTTTTTGGTCGATCTCAAGAGCCCGGGGATTACCACCCGCTTCATAAAGGATATGTCAGACTCTATACCCCTTAATGAGGTCTTCTATGACAATGTTAAGGTTCCCAAGGAGAATCTCCTCGGAGGGCTGAATGGAGGATGGAATGTGGCTTTAGCCTCAATAGCCTCTGATAGAACCTTAGGCCTCTCGCTCATTCTCGTTGCCAAACGGGACTTGGAGCTCTTGGTGCAGTATTGCCAGGAGACTCATGTCAATGGGCAGCCTTTAGCCAAGGACCCTGTCCTTCGAAATAGACTGGCTCAGATGGCTATAGAAATTGAGGCGGGACGCAATTTGGGCTACAAACTAAACTGGATGATAAACAAGGGAATGCTTGTGATAGTTGAAGGCTCCCAAATTCGAGTCCTTGGCGGCTATATTGCTCTACACCTGGCTAGTCTAGGAATGCAAATCCTTGGACTTTATGGGCAACTGGATGAGAAATCCAAGTGGGCTAGGCTTAGCGGCAGGATGAAGACTAACTATCTAAGAGCAGCGGCTATGGTGATGTTTGGCGGCAGCACTGAGGTTTCCAAGAATACCATTGCCTCCTTCGGGCTGGGACTGCCCCGGGGATAGATGGGCATTTTGGGGGAAAGTGAGAGGAGTAATTGGATTTCCGCTTTACTGAAAAGGAGGAAGCCTTTCTAAAGGAGGTGAAGGATTTCATCAATAGGGAGCTACCCCCGGATTGGCCTGGGGAAGACCCTGAATTGCCTCACGAGGATGCCTTAGACGAGGTTTACCAGCTAGGCAAAGAAATAAGGCGCAAGTTGGCAACCAGAGGGTGGTTGGGGCTCAGCTGGCCCAAGGAATATGGGGGACAGGGAGCTTCCATAATGAAGGACCTCATCTTCCAAGTGGAGACGGTTTACCGTGGAGTGCCTGGAGTTGATTACTATGGGCTGGCCCTGGTCGGACCATCCATCCTGCAATTTGGCACTGAGGAACAAAAGAGGAGATTCCTTCCTCCCATTACCCGTGGGGAGGTAAAATGGTCAGTGGGGATGAGCGAGCCCAATGCCGGCTCAGACCTCTTCTCCCTCCAGTTGAGCGCCGTAGAGCAGGAGGATTGCTTTGTCCTTAATGGGCAGAAGACCTGGCAGAGCGGTGCCCACCATGCTGATTGGTGCATAGTCTATGCTCGGACTGATCCGAATGCCCCTAAGGCGAAGGGGGTAAGCGTTCTTTTGGTGGACCTCAGAAGCCCAGGGATCACCATGCGTCGCCTTACCCACATCACCGGGCTGGCTGCCTTTAATGAGGTCTTCTATGAGAATGTTAGGGTTCCCAAGGAGAACCTTCTTGGGGAGAAAAACAGGGGTTCAGCAGTGGCTTTCGCTGCCCTGGCTACTGAGAGGGGCTATGGGGTCGGGCTCCTCTATAATGCCAAGCGAGACTTTGAGCAATTGGTGCAGTATTGTAAGGAGACCTATATCAATGGGCAGCCTTTAGCCAAGGATCCCTTAATCCGAAGTAGACTGGCTGAGTTGGCTATCGAGATTGAGGTGGCATGCAACCTACGCCATAGACTACATTGGATGGTAAGTAAAGGAATGTTCTTTGTTCATGAAGCACAGCAACTTAAGGTTTATGGGGCTAATGTGGCTCACCACATGGCTAACCTGGGAATACAAATCCTTGGGCTTTACGGGCAACTAGACGAGAAATCCAAGTGGGCGAAGTTGAAGGGCAGGATGAGGCATCTCTATTTACATCAAGTGGTGGCAAGTATCGGCGGTGGCACCAGTGAAATAGCCAAGAATATCAGCGCCAGAGTAGGATTGGGACTGCCCAGAGGCTGAGCCTCAAACTATAAAATAAAGGAGGTATATGGACTTTCGCTTTACTGAGGACGAGGAAGCCTTCCGAAAGGAGGTGAAGGATTTCCTCGAGAAGGAGCTACCACCTGATTGGCCTGGGGTAGACCCCGATATGTATCATGAGGACTCTTTTGAAGAGATCCACCAGGTCAGCCAGAAAATGCAACGTAAGCTGGCAGCTAAGGGGTGGCTGGGCCTAACCTGGCCCAAGAAATATGGAGGTCAAGAGGCCCCCTTGTGGAAGCAGATGATTCTGGAAGAGGAGCTGACCTATCGTGGTGCAATAGGCTACGACGCTTATTCATTTCTTGGGGGCTGTGGAGACCTAATCCTGGAGTTTGGCACTGAAGAACAGAGACAAAAGTTCATACCACCCATGTGCCGTGGGGAAGTGAAGTGGGCCACAGGAATGAGCGAGCCCAATGCCGGCTCAGACCTGGCCAATCTGCAATTGAAGGCAGATTTGCAGGGGGATTATTTCATCCTCAATGGGCAAAAGACCTGGCAGAGTGCTGCCCACCGTGCCGACTATGGTCTTGTCTATTGTCGGACTGACCCCAGTGCCGCTAAACACCGGGGAATCAGCATCATCATTGTCGATTACAAGAGCCCGGGGATTACCATGAATCGGATTACCCACATGAGTGGGCTAGCTGCTTTTAACGAGATGTTCTATGACAATGTCAAGGTTCCCAAGGAGAACCTTCTGGGGCAATTAAACGGGGCCTGGGGATTAGTCATGGCTGCCCTGGGTCACGAGAGAACCTACGGAGTCCAACTTATTGTGAACATCAAGCGGGACCTTAACCTGCTGGTGCAGTATTGCCAAGAGACTTATGTCAATGGGCAACCTCTAGCCAAGAATACCTTGATTCGAAATAGACTGGCTGATATAGCTATACAACTTGAAATAGCCCGCACTCTGGGTTATAAATTGAACTGGATGGCACTTAAAGGTCTAAATGTTATTACTACTGCTAACCAGATGAAGATACTGGGTGGTATGCTTACTCAGAAGCTGGCTATCCTGGGAATGCAAATCCTTGGACTCTATGGGCAACTAGGGCCAGTTGGAGGCAACTGGAGACAAACGGATGAGAAAAAGGATAAGTGGGCCAAGCTGGGAGGCAGGATAAAGCACCTTTATTTGAGTACAGTGTGTAATACTATCGCTGGCGGTACCACTGAGGTAGCTCGAAACGCTACCGCCATCATGGGGTTAGGACTACCCAGGGAACCCAGGCCAGAAAAGAAATAAATCACTAGAAAGGAGAGAATAAATGGATCTATCTTTCAGCGAAGAGCAGGAAATGCTGTGGAAGTCAGCTCGTGACTTCCTGGCCAACAAATGCCCTAAGACCTTGGTTCGGCAGATGGAGGAGGACGCAAAAGGATACGTACCTCAGCTTTGGAAGGAGATGGCTGATCTGGGCTGGATAGGGCTTCCCTTTCCCGAGAAGTACGGGGGGGGAGGGTTCAGCTTTCTCGACCTGGTAGTGCTCCTGGAGGAGATGGGCCGTGCTTGCCTGCCTGGGCCCTTCCTTTCCACGGTAGTGCTGGGGGGGTTGCCCATACTGGAGTGGGGGACAGAAGAGCAAAAGCAGAATCTTCTGCCCAAGATATGCAAAGGCAATGCAATTCTTACCCTGGCTCTTACCGAGCCTAGTGCCAGGTATGACGCCGCCTCTATCCAGGTTAAAGCTACAACTGAAGGAGATAATTATGTCATTAGTGGCACTAAGCTATTTGTTCATGATGCTCATATTGCGGACTACATCATTGTTGTAGCTAGGACTGCAAAGAGAGCTGATCCAGAGAAAGGGATTACCCTTTTTATTGTAGACGGTAAGAGTCCTGGGATAAGCACCTTTGTGCTCAGGACGATGGCTGGGGATAAGCAGTGTGAGTTGACCATGGACAAGGTGAAGGTACCCAAGGCCAATATTCTAGGCAAGGTAAATCAAGGCTGGGGCATGGTAAAGAAGATCATAGAATGGGCAGCGCTGGCTAAGTCTGCAGAGATGATGGGGGGTGCACAGCAAGTCCTAGAGATGACCATTCAGTATGCCAAGGAGAGGGTACAATTCGACCGCCCCATTGGCAGCTTTCAGATCATCCAGCATTATTTGGCTGACATGTCCATCGATGTTGATAGTTCCCGGGTTAGTCTACACAAGGCAGCATGGATGCTTAGTGAAGGGATTCCCTGCACCAAGGAGATTTCTGTTATCAAAGGATGGATAAGTGAGGCCTACCGGCGGGTAGCGGCTCAAGCACACCAGATCCACGGTGCAATAGGCTTTACGAAGGATCATGATCTGGAGCTATACTTCAGGCGGGCCAAGGCTGGAGAGCTTTTCTTTGGTGATGCCGACTTCCATCGTGAAATCGTAGCCCAGCAACTAGGTCTTTAGCTCACACAGCGGAAAGGAGAGCAATGGACTTTCGCTTCACTGAGGAAGACGAAGCCTTCCGCAAAGAGGTGCAGGCGTTCATTGCGGAAGCAGTCCCGCCTGATTGGCTGGGAGTTGACCCTGGACCTGAGGAAGAGTCGAGAGAGGAAGTCTACCCGCTTGCCGTAAAGATGTGGCGCAAGTTTGGGGCTAAGGGTTGGATAGGTCTGACCTGGCCCAAGGAATATGGGGGGCAGGGAGCCTCACTATGGAAGGAAATGACCCTATTGCAGGAGCTAGCCTACCGCGGAGTACCCGGCATGGATTTAGCCATAGCTCAGGCCGATCTACTCTTGAACTTCGGAACTGAGGAGCAAAAGAGGAGGTTTATAC
>Ga0209314_10000649_pt1 | contig 15484 bp, 12 predicted proteins | sample I19B2metaG_FD_184146 | JGI IMG/M metagenome (GOLD analysis project Ga0209314, IMG submission 184146) | Lake sediment bacterial and archeal communities from Gulf of Boni, Indonesia to study Microbial Dark Matter (Phase II) - ​I19B2 metaG... | ecosystem: Environmental > Aquatic > Freshwater >...
ACTACTATAGATTCTATTATTGACTAGGGAAGTGATTGAAGATTCAGGAACACTGTCATCAAAAGTAAAGGTTGCTTGAGGCCAGGGTTCAGCTTGCTTATTTGGACCAGTCGGCTGACCAACCGCTCCATCCTCAGCATATACTGTGACTTGATAATTGACCATATTGTCCCAGTCAACTGCTGAGGTATTGAAATACCATTCCCTCGTCTTACCCGTGCCCCGGAAATTCGTCTGAATCCAGATAGGGGTAGCACTGGAAGTCCAGGTGCTTGCCTGTGTCAGATATTGATTGTTCTCCAGATTCTGGACACATAACCAGACTGTTCCTTTGGGGTCTTTATCCAGAGTATTATCAGTGACAGTGCCATTAATTTCATTCATTGAAGTATACCACTTGCCATCTTCAGGCATGGTCAGGGTGGCTGTAGGCGCAATAACATCATACCAGAACTTCTGTGTTGAAGCTAGAGTCCCCAGATGGTTAAGTCTGTCCCAGGCTCGAGCACCAATCTCATACTGGTGACCATCTGTCCAGCAAGCTGTGGGATAGGAAATCGTATATGTCCAGTTCGGGTCAACATAACTATTAACTTGTAGCCACTGCGGAGTCATTGTAGAAACCCAAACCGAACCATTCCAGTAAGTGGAACCCAATGTGAGGTCTTTAATCCAGATTTCAATCTTATTCGCTCCCGAAATTCCGCTAGCGCTATCTGTAGCCTGTCCCTTGATTGAGGTTTGCTTATTCTTTTTCACATTGACCGGGTCACTGATAGCTAATGTAGGATTGTTTGCATCCAGTTTAACTGTCCTCTCCACTTTATTATATCCATGACCACCATCGGATGAACGGCCCCTTGCCTGAATGATATAAGTTTCACCATCCTGCTGGTCATCCCAGGTAGTGCTGGGATAAGTCCAATCAGTGCCATCGACAGGATTCCAGAACTCACTACCAATCTCTTCTTCGAAAGAAACGCCATTCCAGCAATAGCCATCAGACTGCCTCTCGATGCGCAGTTCAGCACCAAGGCAGGTGGCTGGAGTTGAGGGAGTAATCCAGGCTGTCCCTGAAATATCGAGTAGTTGGCCCTGTGCGATATCTATATCGCCATTGGCTGCTGGCGTGCTTATGGAAACCTCAGGAGCTGTAACCGTAAACGAATCAATGAGGATATTGGAGACCTGACCATCGCAGTTGGTTACCGACACACTACGGGGGCCACTATCCGCATCGGGCTCAACTTGAATTGTTACCTTGATTTGAGACGAACTCACATAAGTCGTAGAAGAGAAAGAAACTTTATCTTCAAAATCTGCTGTGGGCTTGGTGCTTCCCCAGATCTGGAAGTTACTTCCGTTAATGGTGATTGTCCTCAAAGCGGTCTGACCACCAGATGTCGGGCTGATTGTATCTATTACTGGAGCAAGAACCGTAAATGTATCACTGGAGGGACTTGACGAACGTGCATCGGGATTATTAACTACAATTTTATAATTCCCTTCTCCTGTTGGAATGTTTCCTATAATTGTGGTGACTTTTATTTGACTTGTGCCAACATAGGTAACCGAAGATACCTTAATCTCACTTGCCTGTGCTACGGTATTTGTGTCCGACGCGAGAACAAAGTTTGCAGTCATGCCTGTTCCCCAGTTGTCAAAACCCGAACCATTAACAGTAATATCAAACTGTTTCGCATTAAAAGGCGCCTGTGTAGGATTTATTGAAGAAATTGATGGGGCAGGTGCCGTAGAAACTGCAATCCGGTCAAAATATACATTTCCTTCCTCAGTTGACCAGGCCACACAGATGGGATATGGCGATTGAGTCTCATACTGGATGTTTGGCCATCGGCAGGCATAAGTTCCTCCTATTTTCCATTGGGAGGGACTTTTCCAAGTAGGGGCAGATGTGGTAAATGTATCTGATTCAACCTTGTAAAGGTCTCCAGCACTATTTACATAAACTACAATCAGTTTCTGATATCCCTCAGAATATATTGCTTTTCCAATAACCGCATGTTTGTTTGCGGTCGTCCCACCAGCAATATCCACATCGGCATCTAAGGTAGTTCCTACAACCCGCTTGTAAATAACATTGCCCGATTGATTAATATAAAGGACATGGTGAGTATAATTGGAGTCACTTACTCCTGAAAGAGTGTTGTCACCTGTCCTGTAGGAGGCCTTATCAACTGCCGTAGCTATTGTAGGAATAATATCACCATTCCCAAGCCCATAACAAAACACAAAATCATCTACGGAAGCACCATTAGCATCTGCATTTGTGCAGTAAACCTTCACTGTATCATCATTTCCGGCTGGAAGAATTATTCCCTTGTCATAAGTTGTAGTACCATCCCTTTCCGCTCCCATCTGACCCGGGTTATTAGCACCAGAGCTCTTGTTCATCCCCCCGGTCAGATCATTCAAAACATAGACCGCATGATAGGCACGGTCGTCGGTATCACGCTCTCCACCTGATGCTCCAATCCAGACATTCTTATTCGTCCCATCTGCTTGCATTACATAGGGAAATCCGCCCGTCAGAGCGTCCTCATTAGTAGTAGAGTTATCTTTATAGGAGGCATAGTCATTGAGATTTGCGGTCGTCTGTCTTGTTCCCCAGCTCGGATTCCCGGGCTGATTTAAGGTTGCCTTTCTTAAAAAAGCATATCCACTCCAGATTCTTGAGCCGGCAATGGCAATCACCTGGGAGGAAGAACGAACATACCAAACCGAACCATTCCGGTAGGATTCGTAATCAGTAAAAACTGGCTCGGGGTCTCCCCAGTTTACGCCATCGGGACTAAAAGAGCAGACAAAATTACCTCCAGTAGGGTCAAGCGTGCTTTCCGGATAACTGGCATAAGGCCCCTGCGCGCTTCCTGACCAGGGAGGATAATTGGCCGGAGCACAGGTGGAGAAGAATACCCAGTATCCATAATCATTGGCAATAACCTTCCTCTGATTTGTCCACTGGGTCTGTCCTTCCGCAACAAACGCAGTCCCTGCCTCCACAGAACGGCAGTTAAAAATCAAAAATGCAAAGAGAATGAAAAATAGCATAGTAGCCGCAGGCTTCAGCTCCGAAGGAGTCCGACGCCTTTTCGGAGTCCTGTCGGACCTGCGTGGAATAGAAATCGGCAAGCATCCAATCTTTTTGTTTTTATGCCAGTTTCCTGAGCTGTCGTCCATTATTCTCTCCGAAACATTTAACACCTGGTTTTGCAGCAGCGACTACTCTCTTAAGTTCATTGCTTTCTGAATCCCTCATATTTATCGCCCCGGCGTTTGCTTTCTGGGTAAAGAGGATAAATCCCAAGACACAGAGGAGTGCTAAAACAAGGAAGATAATAGAAGAACTACCACCAAGGTGGAGGGTTTGAATTGAAGCTTCGTTTCTTTTGCGCGTTCGGCTAGAAGGTGGGAAAATATTGCAGTTAGTTCGAGAAGCAAATAAGTAATCCTCGGAGTCTTGTGGCAAGTATTTTTTATTCAACTGTGATTTAGGACTTCCTTCTTCCAATATACTCTCTCCCTAATGTAGTGTCCAGAATTTTGGTCCGTCCTTCGTATACTCAATGCGATAGTGAGTCCTATCTCTCTTCAAAATTTGGCTCTCTCCTGAGGAGGGCGACTGTGGAAGGTCGCCCCTACGCGTCTTATCGGACGAGCCCGAAGGGTCGCCCTTACGCTCCTCCTCTGATTCTGGAGTCTTTCTGAAATCTCTTCCAATAACAGAAATGATAAAGTTTTTGCCTTTAGATTTTCTGCTCATAATCTTTCTCCTTAAAACTTGTCAAACTTTCGTTTGACACTCCAGAAGTCCCCTCTCCCCTGTGGGGAGAGGATGAAGGTGAGGGGAAAATAAAAAAGCCGAATCAACAACATCTCCCTAAAGGCACTCCACCAAAGGGTGATGCATCGATTCGGCATCATTTACGCGAGTTAGGTTAACTAACTGAACAGAACTATCCTTTCAGATAGTCCTATCGGGCCGACTAAAGTCGGCTCCTACGCGATTTATTCGGGCGACCATAAAGGTTGCCCCTACGCGACTCTTCGGTAACCCGGCTACCTCGATTTTAATCGGGGCCCGTGGCTTTGCGTCCCACCCTTTCGGTGTGGTTTGCCTTTATCGGAGTAACATATTCAATTTTCAAAGACTATTTGTGAGTGTTTCCGAACGCGCTTTTTATCTTTTCTCTGGCCTTAATTATATATATAATAAAAAAGAAGCCGAATTATCAAACTTTCGAACCCCGCCCTCGGCATTTCACCGTAAGTGTGGGTTGATAATTCGGCTCGACTCTTCGGTAACCCGGCTATCCCCAATATACATTAAGGACCCGTGGCTTTGCGTCCCACCCTTTCGGTATGGTTTGCCATTGTCGGAGTTCGTATTCTATTTTCGTTATTATGTTATCACAACTTTCCTTAATTGTCAAGGACAAAATTGTAAATTTTACCCATCTAAAAATTCACTATTTTTTAACCAATACTTTAATAGACCTGCTGTAGCCAACATTGCCCCAGAAATCCTCAACCCCAACTCGCAGGTTCCAAACACCTTCCCCAAGCTCTTTAGGATTAAGAGTTAAGGAGTAAGGAGGAGTATACACAAACCTTCCCACCCTCTGCCACTTTTTGTCTTTTGTAACCTCCAGCCACACTTTCACAATATCTTCACCTGATACTGAAGCAGTGACTACCCTCTTTTCTCTAATCTCTTCACCATCGCCAATATCAATAATTTCCACTGAAACTCTCTTCTCATTGGGTGGCACAAGTTTAATAGCCAAAGCAGGTTCGAAAATAGTCACTGAACGGCTCAAAGAAGACGGGGGCTTGCCTTCTGAGTTTTCGTCAAGCCAGGTATTAACCATACTGCTTCCCCAAGCACTAGCCAGTATCGGAGAGACTTGAGCCGAATTGAGGTTCTCATCTGGCGACCAGATGGCTATATAGTTCTCTTTATCGAAACTTACGAGGCTCAAGGGAACCTCAACCCAGAACCACTTTGCCTCTCCTACTCCCTCAAGAGCCTCCTCAGGGTCGCCCTCCAGTGGAATGTCCTCCTCCGAAACTAAGAAAAAAGAGTGTTTTTCATCCCAATGAGGGGAAGAATTAATTCCAATATATATCTTGCCCGAATGGGGTGAAGATAATTTCCTCTCCAACTCTTTTATCGTTTTACTTATTTCCTTAAAGTTTCCGTATTTCAGCTGTTTGGCAGACGCATCTCTCTCTACCTCAGACAAATTCTTTAGACGCTCAAGGTGGCTCCTTGCCCGCTCCAGTTGCCTCCTCATAATGTTCTTAGCCCTTCCCATCTTGGTTCCCAGATAAGCCTTTGCATAATTACCTTTGGGTGCCTTAGGGAACCTCGTAACCCAAGCATGGTTATATCCAACATACCAGTTGCCATCCCAGCCGCTGGTAGCAAAGAGTCCAAAATCGTTCAGATTATTAACCTCTGCAATTATCACCGGGTATCGATTTTCAGAAGCAGCTGAAGCTCTCGCATTAAAACTATGAACCAGGAAGAAACTAAAAACTAAAATTATTAACCAGAAGGAATGTTTACTGCCCGCCACTTTCAGGTTTCTCCTCTTCTTCAACTTTTACTTCGATTCTGAGCTGACTTGCTACCATCTCAGCGACTCTTCTCACACTTATGTTCTCATCTTTTAGAGCCTTTTTGATGCCATTGACCACGGGTTCGCTCGTCTCTCCAATATAACCCAACGCTCTTATTGCTTCTATTCTGATTCGAATATCTTCGTTCTCCAACTCTTTCAGAGCGACATCAAGTCCTGACCTATCGCCGAGTTTTCCCAAAGCACTGGCAGTAGCACAGCGAGTCCTGGCGTCTTCATCCTTTAACAGTTCCTTCAAGGGCTCGATTGCACTTGCTACTCCCAAATCCCCCAACGACTCAGAAGCATACAATCTCACTCTAACGTCTTTATCCTTCAGTAACTCAATCAAAGCTTCGCCAACCCCAGGGTCACCCAATCTACCCAAAGACCTAGCTGATGTAGCACGAATCCGACTACTCTCATCTTTCAAAGCTTCCAGGAGAGCCGGCACTGCTCTTTTGTCTTGTAAATTGCCCAGGACTTGAGCCACACTTATCCGCACCCCTTCATTACTATCATTTCTTAAAGATTTAATCAAAGGTTCAACGCTCTCTTTATCCCTAATATAGCCCAGAGCCACAACCACACTAATTCGAACTCCATCATTTTCATCTTTCAAAGCCTCAATTAGGGCTGGAGTAGCAGACTTGTCCCTCAGGTTACCCAGCGCATCGGCTACATTTACTCTCACACCAAAATCCTCATCCTTTAGAGCAGCAATCAATGCAGGCAAACTTGCCTTATCCCTCAACCTACCTAGAGTCAAAGCTGCTTCCCTTCTCTCCACAGGGTCCTCGCTCTTAAGCTTCTCAATAGCTGCCTTGACTTCGGGGTTCATCTCTTTTTCCTGAGCCTGAATAAAAGTCAGAGAACTCAGAAAAAATAGAACCATTAAAAGTAGAAACCACTTAGACTTTTTTTTCATCTTTTTCCTCCTTGTACTATTATATTACTAACTGTCTTTCCCATCAACAAAATTTTATATTCTCCCTCACCCCTCCCTTTCGGGAGGACTCCAGACGCGAAGCATACGCTACTCCAACCTTACAATAGGAGTAGCAGAGCGAAGTTCTGCGTCATAATCGCGAAGCTTTGCTTCGCTACTCCAACTTTACAATAGGAGTAGCAGAGCGAAGCTCTGCATCATAATCGCGAAGCTTTGCTTCGCTACTCCGGGTTAATATTTTACTTTTAAGAGAAAAAGTCCCTGGGGAGGGGCAGTACGGGCACGGAGCGTAGAGGCTTTCTTATGAAGCAATGCCCCCATATATTCTGGCTCGATTTTCCCCCTTCCCACTTCAATCAGGGCTCCCACTATCCTTCTTACCATTTTATAGAGGAAATAATCGGCTTCAATTTGCAAGATGGATAAGTTCTTCACCTTTCTAATCTTGAAATCCTTGACGGTGCATTGTCTACTTTTTCTGCTCGACCCTCTGACAGAAAATGGAGAAAAGTCATGCTTGCCGATGAAATATCGACTGGCTTCTCCTATTTTTCTCCAGTCGAGAGGCTCAAGAATATGCCAGGAGAATCTCCTTTCCAATACTGAGGGGAAGGGTTGATTTAGAATCTGGTAGCGATATATCTTGCTCTTAGCACTGTAACGAGCATGAAAGCTATGGGAAACTTTTTTGACCTCTTTTATAATGATATCGGAAGGAAGAAGGCTATTTAATGCTTTACTCAGGTTATCGGTTGTTAGCTTCTCATTTCTGGTTTTGAAGTTGGCAACTTGGCTAAAAGCGTGGACTCCAGAATCTGTACGGGCTGCACCTACCAGTCTTACCTTTTCCTTTAAAATTCTTCCTAGAGCTTTTGTTATTTCTCCCCCAACTGTCGGTTTTCCCTTCTGGATTTGCCAGCCGAAATAGTCTGTTCCATCGTATTCAATGGTGAGTTTTATATTTTGCATTCTTATAAAATTATGAGAGTTGAAGATAATGTAATAATTATCAAAATTGTTATGAAGTCGGAGATTCTGAACTTTATGTCTTCCAAGTCTCCTCTGGGCCTATCCGGGTCATAGGCTCGTAATTCCATAGCTAAAGCAAATTCATCAGCACGCCGGAAGAGGTTAATAAGGAGTGGCACCAGAATGGGAATAATGGCACGAATTCTTTTAATGGGATTCTTATGAGAAAAATCTGACCCTCGAGACTTCTGTGCCTTAATAAGTCGATCTACCTCCTCGAAAAGTAAAGGTACAAACCTCAAGGAGAGGGTCATCATCATAGCAATCTTATGTGAAGAGATTCCCACCACTTTCAAAGGGGAGAGGAGAAATTCTAGTCCCCTGGTCAATTTCTGGGGCGAGGTGGTCAGAGTAAGAAGAGAGGCGATGAGTATTAGAAAAATTAGCCTCAAGGTAATGAAAGTTCCCAGAGATAAACCTTGCTTAGTAATCTTTAGTGGACCGAAAGAAGCAATTGGGCTTCCCGGGGTGAAAAGCAGGTGGAGGAGAAAAGTAAATATGATAATCCAGAGCAAGGGCATAAGTCCCTTAAGGACAAACTTAATAGAGAGTCGTGCTAAAAGAATTATGGCTAGCAAAAATATGGCAAGGAGAGAGTAACTCCAGAGGTGCTTAAGAAAGAATATCGAAATTGATATAATCAGAATAGATATAATTTTTGTTCGTGGGTCGAGCCGGTGAATGGGAGAATTGGAAGGGATGTAACGACCGAGGGTGAGGTTATTTAAGAAGGACATTTAGGACCCCAGGATTTTTTTCTTAATCAATTCTTCTGCTATTTGAACTGCATTTAAAGCAGCCCCCTTGAGGAGGTTATCGCTTACTATCCACATATTGAGTCCGTTTGGTATCGACTGGTCTTCTCTAATGCGACCAACAAAAGTTTCATCCCTATTAGCAGCTTCTGTGGCTAATGGATATTTTAGTTTACTGATGTCATCTATAACCACAACTCCTGCTGCTTTCTCTAAAATCTCTCGAGCTTCCTGGGGAGTAATTTTTCTCTCTGTCTCAATATTTACTGCTTCCGAGTGGCCACGGAAAACGGGTACCCGAACACATGTGGCGGTGATGACAATGGAGTTGTCCTCCATTATCTTCTTTGTCTCGTTGACCATCTTCATCTCTTCCTTTGTGTAGCCGCTCTCCAAAAATATGTCTACCTGGGGAATGCAATTATAGGCAATCTGGTGGGGAAAGACTCTCGGTTTTACTTTTTTCCCGGAGGCAATATTTCCCACCTGCTCTTCCAGTTCAACCACTGCCTTTTGTCCTGCACCAGAGACTGCTTGATAGGTAGAGACAACAATCCTTTTAATTCTGGCTCTTCTATGCAATGGAGCCAGGACAACCACCATTTGAATTGTTGAGCAGTTAGGATTGGCAATTATTTTTTTGTCCTTAGATAAAGTATGGGGATTAATTTCCGGGACGACCAGAGGCACTTCAGGGTCCATTCTCCAAGCACTCGAGTTATCAATAACAAATATACCCTCTCGAGCAGCAAGCGGAGCATACTCTTTGGAAATAGAGGCGCCGGCAGAGAAGAGTGCAATATCGAGTTTGCCTGATGGACTCAATTTTTCTCGTGATGAGAAAACCTTAAACGAGGATGGGGTCAGTTCCTCGACTACAATTTCTTTCTCTTTAAATTTTAGTGCCTTCCCCCGGGAACGCTCGGAGGCAAAGAGTCTCAGGTTAGCTACTGGAAAATTTCGCCTCTCCAGCATTCTAACCATTTCCCTGCCCACAAGCCCAGTTGCTCCCACTACTCCCACATTTAAAAAAGGGGACAGGCTACTTTTTTTCATTCTTTCCTCACCATTTTCTTCGGTCTTCCCCTCGGTCTAAGAGTAGATTCCAATCCAAGTTCTTTACTCACTTGTATCTGCCATACTGATGTGCCATAGGGAGATTGGCGATTAACACTCTGATGAAGCCCTGCCAACTCCTTTTCTGTTAAAGGTTCATCCACATATCTATTCCAATCTTGAGGTAATTCTATAGGGATTTCATCAACCAATAGGGGTGGTCTTTCACCAATTGCTTCCCTATGAGAAGACCATAACCAATCCTTAGCTGAATTAACCAGACCAGCCCTCACGGGATTGCCCTCAACATATCTCAGCACCGTCAATAAATGATTGTCTTCCTGGATAATGAAACTCTTAAAACGCCCATGCCATATATGACCACTACTTTCATAATGTCGATGATAACGGCGCACATGACTTGTCATTAGCCATTGCATCCCTTTGCTTAGCTCTTCAGCCTGAACGGGCACTACGACCATATGAAAATGGTTCGGCATTAAACAATATGTAAAAATCTTAATATCATACCGAGCCTTTACCTCTTTCATTAAATCAATAAAAGCTTCATAATCTTGATCTTTGTGGAAAACTTCCTGCCCGCCGTTTCCACGGTTAAGCACATGGTAAACAAAGCCATTAACTAAGCCTCTTGCAATCCTCGGCATCAGCTACTCCTCTAAAAAAGTAGCCTGTCCCCTTTTTCTTAAATGTATTTAGCAATGAGGTCGCCGACCTCGGACGTGGACATACCCATCTTCCCAGCACTAAGTCCCTTTATCTTGCCGGAAGATAGTGCTTTCCTAACAGCCCCATCAATCAACTTTGCTCCCGCCTCCTCACCCAAATTTTCCAGCATCATCTCGCCGGCAACTATGGTAGCTATGGGATTTATTACATTCTTACCTGCATATTTTGGGGCACTCCCATGAATTGGTTCAAACATGCTCACACCCTCAGGGTTGATGTTTCCTCCAGCCGCCACTCCCATGCCACCCTGAATCATCGCTCCCAAATCAGTTATGATGTCCCCGAACATATTGCAGGTGACAATAGTATCAAACCACTCAGGGTTCTTAACGAACCACATACAACAGGCATCAACGAATGCATGGTCTTTCTCCACTTCAGGATACTCTTCGCCTACTTTGTAGAATACCCTCTGCCAGAGGTCATGAGCAAATGTCAGAACATTCGCCTTATCCACAAGAGTTAACCTCATTTTCTTCCGTCGCTTCCTCGTTAATTCAAATGCGTATCTGATGCACCTTTCCACACCCTTTCTGGTATTGACCATCTCTTGCACGGCAACTTCGTCGGGCGAATCCTTTTTCATAATTCCACCAATGCCCAGGTACAGACCCTCGGTATTTTCTCTAACCACCACGAAATCTATGTCCTCTGGTTTTTTATCTTTAAGTGGAGTGGGAACTCCTGGGTAGAGAATAACCGGCCTGAGGTTGATATACTGGTCAAGCCCAAAGCGCAATTTGAGTAGAAGTCCTCTCTCTAATATACCCGTCTTTACTTGGGGATGCCCGACTGCTCCTAAATATATGGCATCAAGTTGCTTCATCTCTTCAAACGCAGAATCGGGCAGGACTTCCCCGGTCTTCAAATACCACTCGCCCCCAAACTCATAGGTTACAGTTTCGTATTTAAACTTTACTTTTCTTGAAGCAGCCTCTATAACTTTGAGCCCTTCTCTAATGACTTCCGGACCTACTCCATCTCCAGGAATAACTCCAATCTTATACACCTATACCTCCGTAACTTCTTAATTTATTAACTTTTGATTTTTTCTTTTACATAGTTCATCAGTCCCCCAGCACTTATTATCTCCTGGATAAATTCTGGAAATGGCTGTACTTTATAATTTTCCTTCTTGGAGAGGTTAGTTATCTTACCTCTACTTAAATCGATTAAAATCTCATCTCCAGAATCGATTCTCCTTGACGCTTTCTTACTTTCCAAAATAGGAAGTCCTATATTGATAGCATTGCGGTAGAAAATGCGGGCAAAAGATTCTGCTATTACACAAGAGACCCCGGCTTCTTTAATAGCTAAAGGAGCGTGTTCACGAGAAGAACCGCAACCGAAATTCTTTCCTGCCACTATACAATCTCCTGTAGCTACGGGACGTCCCAATTTTCTTGAGAATTCCTCATCGACTCCTTCCATACAGTGCTTCGCTAACTCTTTAGCGTCGGAAATATTTAAATATCTTGCAGGAATAATATCATCTGTACTGATATTATCCCCGAATTTGTGGGCTTTTGCCTTAATTTCCATTTTAATTTTTATAATTCTTCGGGGCTGGTAATTTTCCCGGCAATAGCTGATGCTGCAGCAATTGCAGGATTGGATAGGTAGATTTCCGATTTGGGATGTCCCATCCGGCCGGCAAAATTCCTGTTTGTAGTCGCTATAGCCCTCTCCCCTTCAGCCAATACTCCCATATGACCACCAAGACAGGGACCACATGTGGGAGCAGAAACCACTGCCCCCGCATCAATAAATATCTCCAAGAGACCCTCCCTCAGTGCATCCCGATAAACCTTCTGAGTGGCAGGAATTATTATTAACCTTACCCGCGGATGAATCCTTCTTCCCTTTAAAACTTGAGCACTTATTCTAAGGTCTTCAATCCTTCCGTTGGTGCAAGAGCCGATGACTACTTGGTCAATATAGATTTCCCCTACACGGCTGATTGGTTTGGTATTAGAAGGCAAAGGAGGAAAAGCAACCTGTGGTTCAATTTTGCTGCAATTATACTCGATGACCTTCGCATATCGAGCGCCTTTCTCCCCATGGATAATCTCATAGGGCCTTTCTGCTCGAGCCTCAATATATTCGACAGTCTCCCCATCCGGCTCAATAATTCCGCTCTTTGCTCCAGCCTCCACCGCCATATTACACATAGTTAAACGGTCAGCCATACTTAACCGCCTGATAACAGGACCTGTAAACTCCATAACCTTATATAGAGCTCCGTCTACTCCGACATCTCCAATTGTGTAGAGAATGAGGTCTTTCCCTGAAACCCACTTATTCAATTTTCCTTTATAAACGAACTTGATTGTCTCGGGAACACGGAACCAGCATTTACCAGTGAGCATTGCGAAAGCTAAATCAGTCGAGCCCACGCCGCAGGCAAAAGCTCCTAATGCTCCATAAGTACAGGTATGGGAGTCGGCTCCAATGACAAGGTCACCAGGAAGTACAACCCCCTCTTCGGGAAGCAATGCGTGTTCAATCCCTACCCTTCCTACCTCATAATAGTGGCTCAAGCCCTGCTCTCGTGCAAAACTCCGGAGAATCTGGCATTGCTGAGCTGAGTTGATGTCCTTGTTGGGAGTAAAATGGTCGGGAACAAGGACAACCTTATCATGGTCGAAGACCTTACTTCCTCCCACTTTTCTGAATTCTTCAATCGCCAGAGGTGCTGTTACATCGTTTCCCAAAGCAATATCTACTTTAGCCTCAATGAAGGTGCCTGGTTCAACGCTCTTCCTCCCACAGTGTCTGGCTAAAATTTTTTCTGCAATTGCCATTCCCATAAGAAAGTCCAGAATTGGTTTATAAGTTAATATGTTTATAAGTTGACAAGAAAAAAAACTACACTGACATGCTTTTATCAACTTATCAACTATGTCTTTTTTCCTAACTTTTCTCTTGCCACCAGCCTATTGACACGAGAAAAAGTAGCCTGTCCCCTTTTTGAGAAAAAGTAGCCTGTCCCCTTTTTCTTTTCTCTTGCTACCAGTCTATTGAGAGCATTGATATAGGCTTTGGCACTGGCTTCAATTATGTCTGTCGATGTTCCTCTGCCGGTTACTATTCTTTTCAATTCGTGAACACGGGCTTTAGCAACTGGGGCAATCTTAACTGTAACCTCACCCAGAGCATCCTTGCCCATTGAAACTGACTTAAGGCTGTAATCGATTAGTCTACACTTAATATTTGTAATTCGGTCTATTGCCCGAAAAGCGGCATCCACTGGGCCATCGCCACAGGAAGCTTCCTGCAGAACTTCACTTTTTTCCGTCTTCCCGGGCGCAATCAACTTCCTTAACCTCACCGTGGCAGTGGGAACCACTCTGTTTCCTGTAGTTACATTTATATAGTCTAATTTGTAGACCTCTGGGATAAGAGATATCTGGTCTTCGACTATAGCCTCGATGTCCTCATCAAAAATCTCTTTCTTCTTATCAGCAAGCACTTTAAATTGCTGAAATGTCTTATCCACTTCCTCATTACTCAATTTGTAACCTAACTCCTGAAGCCTCTTCCGAAAAGCATGGCGTCCCGAATGTTTCCCTAAAACGAGCCTTCTTCCTCCAAGTCCAACCGATTCGGGAGTCATAATCTCATAAGTCAATCTTTCTTTGATTACTCCGTCCTGGTGAATTCCAGCTTCATGAGCAAAAGCATTAGCGCCAACGACAGCCTTATTGGGCTGAACGATTATACCTGTAAGTTTACTGACCAGGCGGCTTGTCTTGGCAATCTCTTTTGTCTCGATATCGGTATAGAAAGGAAGTAGGTCCTTTCTTGTCCTCAAGGCCATTACCACTTCTTCCAGAGAAGCATTTCCTGCTCTTTCTCCAATCCCGTTAACAGTGCACTCAATCTGTCTTGCTCCATAGGAAATGGCTTCCAGTGAATTGGCTGTGGCTAATCCTAAATCGTTGTGGCAATGGACACTAATAATGGCCTTGGTGGAATTGGGAACTCTTTCAATTACCATCCTTATTATTTTCCCAAATTCTTCTGGCAAGGCATAACCGACAGTATCCGGAATATTGATTGTAGTAGCTCCAGCCTCAATTGTCTCCTCTACCACGCGGCAGAGAAAGTCAGACTCAGTGCGCACAGCGTCTTCTGCAGAAAACTCTACATTATTAGTAAATCTCCTTGCATATTTTACCGCAGCCACAGCTTCCTTAAGGACCTCTTCTCTCGACTTTCTCAATTTATACTTTAAGTGGATGTCACTTGTAGCAATAAAGGTATGAATGCGCGGATTCTTCGCATATTTTATTGCATCCCAGCAAACATCAATGTCTCTCTTGGTGGCTCGTGCCAGCCCGGCGATTACCGGCTTCCTAATCTTTTGCGAAATCAGCTTCACTGCCTCGAAATCACCTGGTGAAGATATGGGAAAACCAGCTTCAATGATATCTACACCCAATTTCTCTAACTGCTCAGCGACTTCCAATTTTTCTTTTATATTCAGACTCGCTCCCGGAGATTGTTCTCCGTCTCTTAAGGTTGTATCGAATATTAATATTCTCTCCTTTTTCAATGCCATACCCCCTCACCCTCTCCCCAAAAGGAGAGGAGACTTGTGGAGTGTCAAACGAAAGTTTGACCGGTAAAGCTTTCGCTTTACACTTCTTTGTTGTCGGGACGCTTTACACTCCATTATATGAATTTTTACCGCTGTTTAACCCACACTAAGTGTAACCTGGAGAACTTCCACAGTGCATTTAATATACCTGAAAGCGCGTAGACAATAAAATATACAAAAAATATTATCGAAATTATTCTAGTTGAAAAAAACCAGATAACTAATGCCACCAACACAATAATCAGAGTCTTTAATGGCTGCCTTCTGGTAAGTCTAATCTTCTTAAAATTTATGTACCTAATTTTGCTTACCATGAGAAAAGATAAAGCTATCATAATTAGAGGAATCGCAGCGAAAAAGAGATGCGTATCCTTTGCCCAGAAGGGCGAAACAAGGAAAGAAGCCAGCATACCCCCTGCCACAGGGATAGGCAAACCATCAAAATAAGCAATATCTTTCTCGGCGGCTTTGACATTGAATCTTGCCAGACGCAAAACTCCCGCAATTAAAAACAGAAAAGCTATCAATACTCCCCGTCTTATATCTCTTAGAACCACTTGGTACATCAGAATTGAGGGAGCTACACCAAAAGAGATTGAATCAGCTAAAGAATCGAACTCCAAACCAAACCTACTGGTAGACCTGGTGAGCCTGGCAATTCTGCCATCGAAAACATCCAAAATAACTGCTAAAAGTA
>Ga0209314_10000650_pt1 | contig 15465 bp, 11 predicted proteins | sample I19B2metaG_FD_184146 | JGI IMG/M metagenome (GOLD analysis project Ga0209314, IMG submission 184146) | Lake sediment bacterial and archeal communities from Gulf of Boni, Indonesia to study Microbial Dark Matter (Phase II) - ​I19B2 metaG... | ecosystem: Environmental > Aquatic > Freshwater >...
TCCCGGTCCAGTATGTAATCAAGGGGCAGCGGGGGGGGGAGAGCTGGCAGGCCGGCGTCCCGGAGAGCCTGAAACACGCCGCAGGCGGCACCTACCGCGCCTATGCGGGTACGGTCGTCTCCGGCACGGTCTCCGCCGGGGATGAGCTGATCGCCGTCCCCTCCGGGGTGACGGTCCGGGTGGCGTCGCTCCTTGCCGGCGATCGGCAGGTCGACGCCGCGGGGGCGGGGAGCGCGGTGGCCCTGCGGCTTGAAGGGGAGCACGACATCGTTCGCGGCGATCTTCTCGCCCCCCTGCAAGCGAGGCCGGAGGTGGCCGACCAGTTCAAGGTGCGCCTCATCTGGATGGACGACGCCCCCCTGTTACCAGGCCGCCAGTACGAGCTCCACGGCGTTGCCGGGACGGTCAGGGCGGAGATAACCCGCCTGAGGAGCCGGATAGATCCGGAGCGTTGCAAACGCCTGGCCGCCGACACCCTGGGGAGGAACGACATCGCCGAGGCTGAGATCCACCTCTCCCGCCCCATCCCCTTCGACCCATACGAGAGCAACAGGGAGACCGGCGCTTTCATCCTGGTGGACCGTCTCACCCATGCCACTACCTGCTGCGGCATGATCCTTCACCCCCTGCGCCGGGCCGAGAACGTCCACTGGCAGGCGGAGAGCGTGGGGCGGGAGGCGAGAGGGGCCATCATGGGGCACTCCCCCAGGGTGATCTGGTTCACCGGCCTGTCAGGCTCTGGGAAATCGACCATCGCCAATGCCCTGGAGTCGCGGCTGAACGCCATTGGACGCCACACCATGCTGCTGGACGGGGACAACATCCGCCACGGCCTCAACAGGGACCTGGGTTTCACCGACGCCGACCGGGTGGAGAACATCCGCCGCATCGGCGAGGTGGCCAGGCTGATGACCGACGCCGGCCTGATCGTCATCACCGCCTTCATCTCCCCCTTCCGGGCGGAGCGGGAGCTGGTCCGCTCAATCATCCCCGCCGGCGAATTCATCGAGATCTTCGTCGATACCCCCCTGGAGGTCTGCGAGCAGCGGGACCCGAAGGGTCTCTACAGGAAGGCCAGGGCCGGCCAAATCCCCAACTTCACCGGCATCAACTCCCCCTACGAGGCGCCGCTGCAGGCGGAGATGGTCATCGATACTTCAGTCGTTTCCATCGAGGAGAGCGTCGAGCGGATTGTTAGGCACATGGCTGAGTGATAGGGATTCCTATGGCTAATTATCCTAAAATTTCCATTGTACCCCCCTCCTGCAACCAGGGGAAGTATCTGGAGAAGTCCATCCTCTCCGTCCTTAAGCAGGGGTAACTGAACCTTGAGTACATCATCATCGACGGCGGCAGCAAGGACGAGTAGGCATGATACGTAATATTGAATTATCTTTGCATCCGATCCACCTGATTGTTCAATACTACCAGTGTGTCGATGCCGCTCGTCAGGATGAAATCGACACGTGTCTGCGCAATAATTTGCAGAATCACTTCATAGCTGAAATTCATCTGCTTACTGAAGTTACGTATGATTTTAGTGGATACTCTGGGCATGAAAAAATCAGACAGACAGTAATAGGTGAGCGTTTAACTTACGAGAGAGCATTCCGTTATGCGTCAGATCGTGATGCAGATGGGGAATGCATATGGATTCTTAGTAATGCTGATATTTACTTTGATGAAACTATTCGCTTCGTTTCAAGTTTGAACTTCAATAAGTTCATATTTGCGTTAACCCGGCATAATTTGCAGCCTGACGGGCAAGCTGAACTTATGTCGTCCGAATTTGCACACGGCAGTCAGGATGCCTGGGTTTTCAAAACACCTCTACCGTTGGACAAGATGTTTACCGCATTTAACCTTGGAATACCGGGGTGCGACCATCGAATTGCTTATGAGTTAGTGCATGCTGGCTATATAGTGCTTAATCCTTCATTGAAGATTATTGCGCGGCATCTTGACATAGCCAGAGGTATAGATATCCAGACTAGGTCATCACATTATAGCTCGCTTTGTAATGAGGAATCATATCAGGCCGGCAAAGCTGCTTCTCCGCCCTATCAGTATTTTCTCTATCCAACAGATGTGTTGCTGCCTGATGCATATGCGCTGTATAGAACTTCTTTATCATTGTATGCGGATAACCATGAACTGAAAACTGTCAAGGATGGTCTGGAGGGAGAAAAGGCGTTCCTGATGAATGAGAATGCGCGATTGTATTCTGACATGGCGCGTCTGCATTCAGATATGGAGTTGGAACGAGCACAGTTTATACGGGAACTTCATGATATAAAGCGCCAACTACAGATGAAGGATAAGCGGATAGCCGACTTCGAGCACTCCCTCAGTTGGCGCATTACAGCCCCTCTGCGACGCCTTGGGGGGATACTATCTGTGGCCGCAACGCCGATACCGCCGGTCGATCATGGCGAGGGGAGCTATCTTGACCTGTCCAGGCTGGCGGAGCTGGTTGCAGTTCGGAGGACTGAGCGTCCCACGATCCTGCTTTTTGATTTCAATTTGGGGGGAGGATCAAATCTTTACTCAAGGAGCCTTATTGCCCGCCTCGAGAAAACAGGCCACAAGGTCATTCTGCTGGAGTATCGTTACGGGCTCAAGGATTTTCACCTGGAATACAACACTGGTAGCGAGATTGCCGAAGTAAAAGTGACCGAGTTTACATCTGAATGGCTTTGTAAACTCATTTCCTGCTTGCAGATTCAGGTTATGGTAGTAAACCAACTGGTTACCTGGCCGGATACTCCCGCTACTCTGAAGACGATCTCTTCGGCGAGGATACCCTATTACGTGCTGCAGCATGATTACTTTTTTGTCTGTCCGAACTGGACGCTTTTCGACTACAAGGAAAAGTACTGTGGCATTCCGGACGACCCTGAGGTATGCGCATCCTGCCTGACGTCGTTGAAGGGGCTGGATATCCCTCTGGAGCAACATACTGAGTGTCGCAGGATAGAGGTGTGGCGCCAGTCAGCTGGGCGGTTTCTTGACGGCGCGGACGGAGTAGTCTGTTTTTCGCGGGTTTCCCGGAAAATCCTCGGCAGGGCCTATCCAGGGCTGGAACGCTTGGCCGTAATTGAGCACGGAATTCCCGAAGCGAACCTCTTCCCCTGGCAGGAGCGGTCATTCGCACCACAAGGAGACCTGACGGTGGCGGTGGTCGGCGGCATCAGTGTGCCCAAGGGGAGCAGGCTTGTGAGCCAACTGCTGGAAGATTCAAGGGTATCAGAAATGCTTCTCCGACTGGTTGTCCTCGGGAATATTGTGCCCCGTCCGAACGGCACAGGTGCAAGGGAGAAGTTAATCTTCCACGGAGAGTACGAGCGTGGCGAACTCGGGTCTCTTCTTTCCGGATACGATGTTTCTCTTGTGCTTATCCCAAGCCTCTGCCCTGAGACTTTTTGTTTCACTGCATCTGAAGCCCTGCTTTTGGGATATCCCGTAGTCTGCTGCGACATCGGTGCCCAGGCTGACCGTGTCAGGGCGTGCGATGCAGGCTGGGTGGTGGCAGAGCCGTACCTTGAGGGGGTTATCGCTGCATTGCAGCAGATATGCGAACAGCCCGGCATAGTGGCGGAGAAGAGCCGCAAAGCAAGAGATTACAGGCCGGTAACTGTTGATGCGCACTTTTCGGAAATTGTCGAGTTGTTGAACCGCCATTAATTTTATTTCAAGAGGGCTGAATGCATATCTTTACAAGTGTTACTGCCAATTATATTCCCAAGGCACGGGTCCTGGCCAGGTCGGTCAGGAAGTACCACCCGGAAGCCCGCTTTCACCTGCTGCTGTCCGATACCCTGCCTGCATGGCTTGGTGACGGGGCGGCGGATTTCGACTCCATTATCTCCATTACGGAGTTGCCGATACCGAACCGTTCGGCCTGGACGTTCAAGCACAGGCTTGTGGAGCTATGCACTGCTGTCAAAGGATTCGGATTCCAGGAGATATTGAGGCGGCATAACCCTGAGAAGGTCATTTATCTGGATCCGGATATCGCGGTCATGTCCAGTCTGGACAGCATTTTAGAGAATTTGGACAAGTCCAGTATCCTTCTTACGCCTCACCAGACCGAGCCGGATTCTGAATTGAGGTCCATCGCCGATAACGAGATTTGCAGCCTTAAACACGGGGTATATAACCTTGGTTTCGTCGCAGTGCGAAATTCCGTCGAGGGGCGTCGGTTCGTTGACTGGTGGGCTCACCGGCTGGAGCATTTCTGCTTTGATGACATTCCCAATGGGCTGTTCACCGACCAGAAATGGTGCGATCTCGCTCCCGCCTTCTTCGACGACCTGAAGATTCTGCGGGAGCCGATCTACAACGTCTGCACCTGGAACCTTACCCATCGCCGAGTTTCTGGGACTGTCCCTGACGGTCTGCTGATTAACGGTCAGCCGCTCTGTTTCTACCATTTTTCCGGTTTTGACAGCGGCGCCCAGAAGATTATGCTCGACCTCTACGGAACTGACAGCCCTGTCCTCTACCCCTTGAGGGACTGGTACGTGGCACAGTGTGCCGCAATGGGACAGGATGAATACGGGACAACACCCTGTAGCTACGATTTTTTCAGCGACGGAGAGCCAGTGACCCGGTCCCATCGTTATGTTTACCGTAAGAATCCAAGCCTGGAAAAGCGCTTCCCAGATCCCTTCGATGTCTCCGGTCTTGACTCGTTCCGCGGGTGGTACGACTTGCATTACCGAGGTGTTGACGTTATCCCCGAGGTGACTAACTACCAAGACCTGCTAAACCGGTATATGGCCAACCTAGAGCTGCTGACCCTGATCCGCAATTCCAAGTCATGGCGCATCCTGAAATGGCTTGGGATCGTCAACGTATGATGGATCAGAATGCGAATATCGCCAGCTACTGCACATCGGTTGAGCTACACGGTGCAGGTAAAATTGCCTACTACTGGTTGCACCAGCCCAGTGAACGGCAGGAGGTCTCCTTTGCCGACCTTGACGCCGATACTAACCGGTTTGCCAACGCCTTAAGCCAGTTAGGCTTTACTGCCGGGGATGTATTCTTCACTTTTCTGCCCAAACTGCCTGAGCAGTTCATTGCCTTCCTTGGCTCGCTTAAGCTTCAGCTTATTACAGGAACCCTCTTTGCCAATTTTGGCGAGGAGGCACTGCTGGATCGTCTGGGCGATTCACGTGCAAAAGGGGTTATTACCAAAAAGAGCTTCGTGAAGAAGTTGTCCAGAATACGCCCTTCTCTGCCAGCGCTGGAGTACATAATTGTAGTCGACTGTGACGATCATATAGCCGATGATATTCTCAGTTACGACAGGTTGATGCAGCAGTCCACATCTGATTTTATTGTGCCTTATACTCCTCCCGATACCCCTTCCGTGCTGCACTATACTTCCGGCTCAACCGGCAAGCCAAAGGGGGTGCTGCACTGCCACCGTTCGCTGGCAAGCCAGCAGGCCACAGCCGTCGAGGTGCTCGGTCTGCGCGCCGGTGATATTTACTGGTGTACTGCCGATCAGGGATGGGTTACTGGAACCTCTTACGGGATTATTGCCCCTTGGAGCCTGGGGATTACTCAGATCCATTACGGCGGCGGCTTCGATGCTGCTGTCTGGTTCTCCATCTTGGAGCGGGAGATGGTATCGGTCTGGTATACCGCACCCACAGCCCTTCGGATGCTGATGAGGGAGGATCCGGAACTGTTCCGGCGTTTTGACCTTTCCAGGCTCCGTCATATCTGTAGCGTCGGAGAGCCGCTCAACCCGGAAGTTATCCGCTGGGGGCGCGAGGTGCTCGGTAAGGACATCTTCGACACCTGGTTCCAGACCGAGACCGGAGCCATTATGATCGCCAATCGTCCCGGCATTGAAATACGGCCCGGCTCAATGGGTAAACCGGTAACTGGAATCGAGGCCGAAATCCTTGATGATGCCGGTAATTTCCTCCCGCCTGGTGAGCAGGGGCACCTCTGCGTGAAAGCAGGCTGGGCGTCAATGTTTACCACCTATCTCAACAATGCTGAGAGCTACCGGTCAAAATTCCGCAGTGACTGGTACTATTCCGGCGATACTGCCCTTATGGACGACGAAGGTTATTTCTGGTTCAAGGGGCGCAGCGATGATGTAATCAATACCGCCGGCCATCTGGTGAGTCCGTTCGAAGTGGAGAGCGCACTGCTGGAGATACCTGAAGTGGCCGAATCAGGGGTGATTGCTGCCCCGGATGAACTTTTGTTTGAGAAGGTCGTGGCGTTTGTTCATCTAAAGACCGGCGTCCAATGTTCGGCAGAACTGGAATTGAAAATTCGTCTCTATGTATCCAATAAGGTTTCCACCATCGCGACACCCCAGGAGATCATCATTACGGACAGTATTCCCAAGAACAAAAGCGGTAAGATTATGCGGCGAGTGCTGAAGGCCAGGTACTTGGGTTCTGATGCGGGCGATACATCAACTTTGGAGATATAACATGACTACTCAGGAACAATTAAATTCGATTTTTTGCATGGTGTTTGATGATGCTGATATCAGCATACGTCCGGATATGACAGCCAATGATGTAGATGGTTGGGATTCCCTATCCCATGTAAACCTGATCATTGCCGTCGAGGGACGGTTTGGCATCCGTTTTTCCCAGAAGGAGCTGTTAACTTTCAAGAATGTGGGCGATCTGTTGAACTGTATTGACAAAAAACTGTCCGAGCGATAGATACCGGAGTCTTAGAGTGCTGTTCAGTTCTCCCATATTCCTTTTTTTGTTTCTACCCATAGTCCTGGCAGGCTACTGGCTGGTTGGCTCTAGGTTACGTGGCCTTTTTCTGCTCGGTTCAAGTATTTTTTTCTATGCCTGGGGTGAGGGGCGCTACGTTGTCCTGTTGCTGGTGTCAATCGCCGTCAATTACTGTTTCGGTCTGCTTGCAGCTCGGTTTCGTAATTCTTCACTGGGCAGGATTGTGATATGGATTGCGATATTTGCTAATCTTGGCGCATTGGCCTGGTACAAGTATGCAGCGTTCTTCGCCAGCAACATCAATCTTTTTCTGATCTCACTGGGTGCGCCTCTGCTCAAGCTTCAGAACCAACACTTGCCTCTGGGCATCTCCTTTTTTACTTTCCAGGCAATTGCCTATGTGGTCGATGTCTATCGAGAGGAGATCTCGCCCCAAAAGGGCGTTGCCAGGTTCGCTCTCTTCATGGCGCTGTTCCCCAAACTAGCTGCCGGACCGATCATCAGGTTTGACGAGGTCGCTGACGATCTTCACGGTCGAAAGCCAGATCTGGAACTGTTTGTCTCAGGGGTGAGGCGCTTTGTCATCGGTCTGGGGAAGAAGGTGTTGATTGCCGATACCATTGCCAAGACGAGCGACCAGATTTTTGCGATCCCCGGCCATGGGCTAACGACGGCAGTTGCGTGGCTGGGAATCGTCTGTTATACGCTGCAGCTCTATTTTGATTTCTCAGGCTATTCGGATATGGCAATCGGTCTCGGGCGGATGTTCGGCTTTCGCATTCGGGAAAACTTCAATTACCCCTACATTGCCCGCTCACTGACCGATTTCTGGCGGCGCTGGCATATTTCCCTCTCCACCTGGTTCAGAGATTATCTGTTTATCCCTCTGAGCTATGCACTCATGACCGAAACCATACGAAGGAAGATTGCCGAAGGGAGATATAAGACGAATTATCGTTCTGTTCTTAGTATTTTTGTGGTTTTTACTCTTTGCGGGCTCTGGCATGGAGCAGGTTACGGTTTCATTGCCTGGGGGATGATGCACGGAGTGATTCTGGGAATTGAGAGCCTCTGGTTGGGCAAGACAATGAAAAAGTGGGCCATTCCGCTTCAACATGCCTATCTCTTGATGGTCATTACGCTGTCATGGGTGTTGTTCAGATCGCCGGGTGTCAAGTCTGCTGCTACCTACGTTAAGACCATGGCTGGTTTTGCCGGTAGTGCGGGGTCGCAGCATAGTCTGGCACTCTATACAAATACTGAACTACTGTTGGCACTGTTTGCAGCAATCATTGGTACTACTCCTTTTGCAGCCTCAATTGCCGGGAAGTTCAACAATGGGCGCTTACGCCGCTTTGCTCCTTTTGCGGAGATGGTGTTTATTGTTTTGGTGGTTCTGGCCTCGTTTGCCTCTTTGGCGAGTTCAACCTTCTCTCCTTTCATTTACCAACAGTTTTGATATGAAAAGATTATTACGTTCAGAAATCTATATCGCTCTCCTTTTTCTGACAGCCATTCTGCTCCCTGGCCTTGATACCTGCCTGAAATTCAACCGTCAGAAGCATTTGAATGAAAACCGGGCTCAGGCAGAACTGCCCAGGATCACTCTCTCACTGGCCTCTCTACAGAAGTTCCCGCAGAGCTACACAAAATGGTTCAATGATCATTTCGGGTTCAGAAGCAGTTTGGTTAAGGCCAATTTCTTTATTAGATATGCGTTGCTGGGTGGTTCGCCGTCACGGCAGGTTATCGTAGGCAAAGAGGGCTGGCTTTTCTATAACGGTGAAGGAACGATCGAGGATTTTCGAGCCATTACAAAATTCGATGAATCTGCGCTGGCAAAGTGGGGGCAGACGCTTGAGAAGAGAAGGGTCTGGCTGGAACGGCAGGGGATCCGTTACGTCTATATGATCGCACCTAACAAGAGTACCATCTACGGGGAGTTCATGCCTGACGCATATACCCGTGTCAGGACATCATCCGGTCTTGATGATATGGTTGACTACCTGAAAAAGCATACGCAGGTCACGGTTGTGGACTGCCGTCCGGCGTTGCTTGCGGCAAAACCAGGCGAACGGGTCTATTTCAAGACCGATACGCACTGGAATCCGTATGGGGCGTTTCTTGCCTACCGCGAGATCATGAAACCGGTGACTGCCTGGTTTCCGGCAATACGCATCAAGACTCTGGAAGATTTTACCGTAGAGACGAAACGTGGGAACGGCGGCGATCTTACTGCGCTTCTCGGTGGATCCGAATTCATTAAGGACGACTATCCTGTACTGAAACCCAAGGTTGGCAGTCAGTTAAAGCTGGATGGAATCAACGATCAGTCGAAAAGTCCGTTGTCTATAGAAGGAACTGATGGTTCGCTGCCACGTGCGCTTTTTTTTCGGGACTCTTTCTTCTCCACTGTTGCGCCTTATGTTGCAGATCATTTCAGCTATTCCCGCTATTATTGGGATTACTGGAATTCAACCACACCGATTGAAGAGATGATTCGTGCCCAGAAACCGGATATTGTGGTGGAAGAGGTTGTCGAGCGTGCGGTCAAATTTTATATGACCGATCTCATAACCACTACACCGAAATATCTGACACAATAATCCACTGGCTCAATTATGAAACTGTTAGGACGCTTCTATCGCGCCGTAGACTCTTATGTAGCAGAACACCGGGGCTGGCGTAATGCCTTACGGTATTTATCCCTGTTTGCCATCGGTCTGCTGCGGCAGCAGGGGGTGTCTGGCCTTTTCAGAGCTATCAGGGAATACATAGTTTTTGCCAATGAGCACATAAGCTTTTCTCCTGTGATTGGCAGTACAGCGGGTGCTGCCTTTCCCCCGAGTTTTTCGGTTCAGCCCCATTCATCGACTGTCGATATCATTATCTGTGTCCATAACGCCATCGAAGATGTTATCCGCTGCTTTGAATCTGTACATCAGTTCTCGACGCCACCTTTTTCACTGATTATTGTCGATGACGGCAGTGGAAGCGAAACCAGAAACTATCTTGACAGGTGTGCCCTTGAATATGGGGTCACCCTCCTGAGAAACGATGTTGCCCGGGGCTATACCTTCGCTGCCAATCAGGGGCTGCGAGCTTCCACTGCAGACTATGCGTTGCTCTTGAACAGCGATACGATCGTTTCTGAAGGCTGGTTGGATCGCATGATCTGTTGCGCCGAGTCGGATCCTGCTATCGGTATAGTGGGTCCACTCAGCAATACCGCCTCCTGGCAGTCGATTCCGCAGGTGGAAGAGGGTGGGGATTGGGCTGTAAACAAGTTGCCAGAGGGGATAACTATTGCCTGTATGGGGCGACTGGTGGCAGATTTCTCCGCCCGTACATACCCCCGGCTCCCTTTTCTGAATGGTTTCTGTCTGATGATCAGACGGGAGATCATTGCTTCCATCGGCTTTTTTGATGAAGAGTCATTCGGAAGAGGATACGGAGAGGAGAACGATTACTGTCTCCGCGCCCGCAAGGCAGGGTGGACGTTGGCCGTTGCTGATGATGTCTATATCTGGCATGAACAGTCAAAGAGCTATTCCGATGAACGTCGCAGGCAGCTCTCCGCTGACGCTGGTGAAGTCCTGGCGGCCAAGCATGGACGTTGGATTATTGCGGAAGGTGTACGTTTTTGCCGTGAGGACAGGGTGATCAGCGGCATCAGGGCAAGGGCTGCACATCTCGTTCAAAAAAGCTGGTGCCTGGAGGAAGGGGAACGGCGGTGGAAAGGTAAGAGGGTTGCATTTGTTCTGCCTGTTGCTGATGCCGGTGGCGGTGGAAATGTGGTCATCAGTGAAGCTCAAGCCATGGCAAAGATGGGTGTTTTTGTCACTCTTGTCAATCTGGCGCGTTGCCGTGAAGGGTTTGAGAGAGAACTGCAGGGGCTTTTGCTGCCGGTTGTCTATGCCCCCTCTGCGGCGGGAATTGCCACTATCTGCGCCGGTTTTGATGCTGTGGTGGCAACGGTGAATTTCACCGTTGCCTGGCTTTGTCCTTTGGCTGAGCAGGCTGCTCCTCCTGTGATTGCCTACTATATTCAGGATTATGAGCCGTGGTTTTATGATGCGGGAACGCTACAGCAGAAGACTGCACTTTATTCCTACAGGCTGATTCCTGATATGATCCGGCTGACCAAGACACCATGGAATGCTGCAGTAGTCAAGGAGGGGGCAGGAGTTGACTGTACCGTTGTAGGGATCAGTTATGCCGACAATCTGTTCCTCCCCAGGATGCGCATGGAAGCTCCATGGCCGGAGCGGCCGTTACGCATTGCTGCGATGATCAGGCCGGCAAGCCCGAGGAGAAACGCCAGTTTCACCATGGAGCTGATGCGTGAGGTGGTTAATAAGTTTGGTGAAAAAGTAGAGGTGGTGTTGTTTGGGGTTGATGTGGAAGATCCCGAGTTCCTTGCCCTGCCACGTGATTTCTGTTTCCGCAATGTGGGGCGCCAGAGACCGGCAGAACTTGCTGAACTGTTCAATAACTGCGATATTTTTGTCGATCTTTCATCCTACCAGGCCATGGGGCTGACCGCCATGGAGGCAATGGCCTGTGGTGTTGCGGTTATCGTTCCTGAAAGAGGAGGGGCTTGCAGTTTTGCCATTCATGAAAAAAATGCTCTGCTGGTTGACACTTCTTCTATGAATGCCTGCTTCAAGGCGCTCAGCAGGCTGGTATCGGATAACCAGCTCAGAGCCGGACTACAGCGTGAGGCAATTGTGTCCATGCCACAGTTTTCCCCTGAAAGGGCGGCTTTCCGGATACTAACGGCACTGTTCGGAGAATCCCTGTGACGGCCGCTGCTGAAAATTGGGTAAAGGTATGTGCCGTAGTTGTTACCTTTAATCCGGATCCTTCCACTCTGGGTAAACTGCTGGATTCTGTTCTCCTCCAGAGCGATAAGGTGGTGCTGGTCGACAATGGTTCTACTGATGCAAGTACTGTCAGTATGGAGAGGCCGGGTGTAGATGTTTTGCTGCTCGGTGAGAATCTGGGCCTGGCTGCGGCTCAGAACCGCGGCATCCAAAGGGCAACGGAGTTCGGTTGTAGTCATGTTCTGCTCCTGGACCAGGACAGCATACTGGCCCCCGACATGGTGGCGCGACTGCTTGCTGCCGAGGCCCGTTACACGTTGCAAGGAGTTCGGGTCGGAGTTGTCGGCCCCAGATTCGTTGATTCTGACACCGGAGCAGAAACCTGGTTTCACGGGCGCGGACCGCTGCGCTATCGCTACCTGAAAGGTACAGAATCTGATCCGGTGGTGCGGGCAGACCTGCTTATAGCTTCAGGTATGCTGATCAGGTGCGGCGTTCTGGACGCTGTTGGGGGAATGGACGAGACTTTGTTTATCGATCTGGTTGACACAGAATGGTGCCTCAGGGCTGCATCTGCCGGTTACGTTATTTTGGGTGCCAGTGATGCCATGATGTACCACTCAATCGGAAGCGGATCAGTCAAGTCCCCCGGAGGGAAGGGGCGTCGTGGAACATTCCCGATTCATCCGCCTCTCCGCTATTACTATATGTTCCGCAACAGCCTGATACTGACATTGAAGGCCGGAATACCTGGCTGGTGGAAGTTGAATAATGCTATGGAACTTCTATTTCTGCTCGTGTGTGTGTCGTTTATGCCGGCAGCTCGACTGACGGTTTTGATGATGATGGCCAGGGGCGTGGCTGATGGCCTTCTTGCCCGTCAAGGGCAATATCTGAGGGGAAAAACCTGTCACATGATCCGCTGAATGTTAACGGTAAAACAGTTTTGCGAGAACTTCCGAATATTAAAGTGAAGTGTGAATTTAATAACTTCATAGGTGGATGTTGTGTTGAACCATGCTAAGAATTTTATCCAGAAGAGGCTCCTTGCAAGTGACGTCTTTTTGGGGATCAGGAAGGCAAAGAATCTATTGTTTCGAAAGCCTTTTTTTAGAATAATGTTGGATGTTACAAATAGTTGTAATTTGCGTTGTCCTTTTTGTGTTAACCACTGGGAGAATTCACCTGCCGTTGCGATGTCGGATGCGCTTTTTCATAAGTCGTTGACATTGGTGCCTCTCACGTGGAAAGGCGAATTTTACATTTCATGCTTGTATGAGCCCACTTTACATCGAAATCTAGAGAAACTTCTTGTCAGCATCCCTAGCAAATATGCTAGGCGGATTCAAATGACTACCAATATGACGACTCAGCTGAGCGACGATTTCCTTAAGGCGTTAGCTGAGTGTGATTTATATCAAGTGAATGTTTCAATAGATTCCCTTGTTCCGAAAGTGTATGAGTCTTTAAGAGTAAACGCAAAGTTTGATCGATTTATAGATAATTTGGATCGATATGTTAAGTTCAGGGAAAGTGCAAATAATAAAACTAGATTAAACCTAATCACCGTTGTTTGTAAAATTAACTACGCTGAGATTGTTGAGTTGGTTAAAATGTGTCGTGACGCATTCAGGCCAACTACTCATGAAATTCGCTACGCTTTCGAAAGTGATGCAAATTGGCAATGGTTACAGACTCAAAACATTAGCGATTATGATTGGGATGTTCTTGATGACCGGTTGAGCAAACTTTCATATCCATTACACATTGAAAAACCACCTCATCTGCTTAAATCATCAAAAAGCATTGTAAAGTTTCAGTCCACACTTGATCCTATATTGACAATAAATTCTCAAGGTATAGCTGATATTTATGGTACAGATATACGATTTGATTTGAATGTGCTAGATAATCCTTTTGAAATACTTCAGAGAGTCGATCTGAATAGAGAGTGAAGAATGCTTTTTAGGGGCAGCTTTCCCGTCCAAAGAAGTCGTTGTCCGGCAGCAGCATGAAGTTATAAGGAAAGATGGATCCGATGTTTCGATATGAACTGGTAAGAAAATTTATCGATAAAAATGGTGTCGGCATCGAGATCGGACCGAGTCATAATCCCATTGCCCCAAAGAAGGGTGGTTACCAGGTACAGATCATTGATCACCTGGACCGGTCGGGTTTGCTGGAGAAGTACGCCGGACATAATGTTTGCCTGGAGAATATTGAGGAGGTCGATTTCGTCTGGAGCGGTCAGCGCTATGCCGATCTGGTTGGAACTACCGGGCATTATGACTGGTTGATCGCTTCTCACGTCATTGAGCATACACCTGACCTTGTCGCGTTCATAAACGATTGCAGCGAGCTGTTGAATGACAGTGGCGTTCTGATCCTGGTAGTGCCGGATTGCCGTCGCTGTTTTGATTGCTTCCGGCCGTTGACCGGACTGTCCAAGGTAATTGATGCCTGTCTGAATGGTGACACCAGACATACTGCCGGAACTGCGGTGGAGCATCTGCTGAATGTCTGTACCAAGGGTGGCGCCATGGCCTGGGAAAGCGGTAATGGCGGCACGTATGCCTTTATGCATACCCTCGATGAGGCTCGCAATGCTCTGAACCAGGCTGCTGATGTTTCCCGGTATGAGGATTACCATGGATGGTGTTTTACTCCCGGATCATTCCGGTTGATGATGGAAGATCTCCATAGTCTGGGGCTGATTGACGTACGCGAGATGCAGTTTATTCATACTGGCAGATTTGAATTCTTTGCTATACTCGGCCGCAGGGGGGCCGGTTCCGGCATGAGCCGGCTTGAATTGCTGAAGGAGGTGCAGTCCGAGTTGAGGGGAGGTTCGGCTCTAATTCAGCGGGTAAGCCATGGGTTTAAATCCCTCGGAGCATTTTTGCGCAGAAGAGGGGCGGTGACTGCCAGATGATTTCAGTCTGCATGGCAACATACAACGGTGTGCGTTACATCGATGCACAGATCGCTTCTATCCTGACCCAATTGGGAGATGATGACGAGCTGCTGATTTGTGATGACTCTTCTACTGACGGAACGGTTGAGCTGTTACGTACTCTGGACGATTCCAGGATAAGGCTGTTCTTTGGGAACAACTTCCGTTCCCCGCTTCGCAATTTTGAGTTTGCCCTTGGCCGGGCTGCCGGTAATTATCTTTTCTTGGCGGATCAGGACGATGTTTGGCTTCCCGGCAAGCTTGACCTGTCCTTATCAAAGATGAATGAGCTGGAGCGGCAGTACGGTCAAAAGCTTCCCCTACTTGTCCATACTGATCTGCAGGTGGTTGATAAGAATCTGCAGCCGGTAGCAGATTCCCTCTGGCAGTACCAGAAGAGTGATCCCGTTGCCGGAATTTCCTTGAACCGTCTCCTTTCACAGAATCCCGTTACCGGCTGTTCGGTGATGATCAATGCGGCTCTGCGCGATCTTGCTCTGCCCATTCCTCAAAATGCGGTCATGCATGACTGGTGGCTTGCCCTTGTTGCATCAGCTTTCGGAAAAATCGGCCACATCTCCACACCGGCACTGCTCTACCGTCAGCACCTGGAGAATGATACCGGAGCACAGCCATGGGGGGTATGCTCTGCGCTAGGCAGGCTTGGAACTCAGAGGGATGACATGTCGCGGCTTTATCGCCAGGTCGGCGCTTTCCTGGAACGCTATTGCGATCGCCTTACTCCATCACAGGTCGAGTTGCTCGAAGCTTTTGCCACCATGGAGCAGGCAGGTGCTATCGAGCGCCGCAGGCGGATTCTTAAGTACCGCTTCTTCTACACCGGTCTGTTACGAAACATCGGGAGGATGATCCTCGGATGATCTCTGTCTGCATGGCGACATACAACGGCGAACGCTTCCTACGCCGCCAGCTCGATACAATTCTCCCCCAGCTTGCT
>Ga0209314_10000652_pt1 | contig 15458 bp, 19 predicted proteins | sample I19B2metaG_FD_184146 | JGI IMG/M metagenome (GOLD analysis project Ga0209314, IMG submission 184146) | Lake sediment bacterial and archeal communities from Gulf of Boni, Indonesia to study Microbial Dark Matter (Phase II) - ​I19B2 metaG... | ecosystem: Environmental > Aquatic > Freshwater >...
GGGATAATAACGGACTAACTTCTACAACGCAGAAAAAGCTTTACCTTATCCAGAAAAGGCTGACGGCTCGTAACCACCGCGCAGCGGTTTAGTTCTTCTGTGAGGAATTCGTAAAAGTTTTAGTACCTCCCTGTCTGCGCATTTGATGAAGTAATAAACACGGGTTAGGAAACCTTGGAATTGAAGAGGATAAGTAAGTGTACTAAACAATCTCCGATAGTATTGCCAGATAGTCTTTTGAAAGAGGAGGATTTTAGTATAAATCATTTTGAAGAGAAGACTCTTAAGCAACCAAGGCATCCTCCATGATTTTTATAAGACCCTTCTGAAATCTTGATAGTAAAAACTGTTATAATTGTTTTGATTGCAGCTGTTAATCTGTTACAAAGACAAACCTCGTTAGATAATTACACACGAGAAAGATGAAGCATAAACTTCTCATTGATTTTAGTTTACCCGGTGAAGAGAAAAAGTGGGAGGTTGTAAACGATGAGGTTATGGGTGGCATCTCTCTTAGCCGAATGATAATTACCTCGAATAAAACAGCTCTTTTTCAAGGAGAATTATCATTGGAAAATTATGGTGGCTTTGCCTCGGTCCGGACTAATCCCCAGGACTTTCAGTTGACTGGTTATGCTGGTCTGATCCTTCGAGTTAAAGGAGATGGCAAACGATATCGTCTACGTTTGCGAACCGATGATAAGTTTGAGGGGATCGCTTACCAAGCAAGCTTTATGACACAGTCAGAAAAGTGGATTGACGTTCAGTTGCCATTCAGAGAATTTGTGCCTGTTTTTCGGGGGAGAGTGGTTTCTGATGCGCCCGTGTTACACCCTGACCATGTTCGTCGAATTGGCTTCATGATTGCCGATAACCAGGAAGGACATTTCTGCCTTGAGATTGATTGGGTAAAAGCCTATTCAGCTGGCAGCTAATCAGGAAAGAGTTAATCCTATGGCAAATGCGAAAGAAAGGAATACTGGTTATCTAAAACCATCGAGACTCTCTTTTCCAATTGATGCAAAAGTCTATGACTGGCTCCGCCCACTCCTGGAAGCCTATTACATCGTGGATAAGGGCATCGCTGAAGCTATTAAGAGGGAGACAAAAAAAGGGAGAAAATTAGCTTGTGGCAAGGAGTGTTCAAGCTGCTGTAAAACTCATCAGACCATCCCTGTCTACCCGCTTGAGCTTGTGGGCATCTCATGGTATGCCACGGAAAAGATGTCAGGTCCAGATCGAGAAGCACTCAAGAATCAGCTTAGATCGTACAAGGAAGATGACCCTTGCCCATTTTTATTGAATGGGTCCTGTTTGGTGCACCCCATGCGACCCATCGCATGCCGTCAATTCATTGTTTTTGGCAAGCCCTGTGCTGAAAGCGAAGACCCTTATTACACGAGACTGAAAGATGTACTCCCACCCATAAAGAAGTATGTAGACCAGGCATTTTTCATTATGCTCCCTTTCTACGGAGTACAAGATGCATCTGAGCGAAGGAAGATCATTCAAAGCGGGGCTGTGCATAAGCTCGTCAAGCTCATACAGACTTGCAACTGGAAGAGTCTGGCTGATAGGCTGGATGAGTTTGACAGGAAAAGTCCCCGGCTTTAAGGCAGATGTTGGATAAAAGTGATATTAGACAAACAATCGTTTTAGCCTATCATCTTTACACGGTATTCGGTCAAGCTTTGCTTCAAGATGAAGATGTCCAGACTCTACTACTTCGGCTGAACCAGAACATTAAGGCTACCCAGAAAGAGATGATTGTTATCGGATTAGTAAATGATTGTGCTGACTGCGCAGTCAATGGTGAAGGCACTTGTTGTAGGAAACGCACGGGTCACAAATATGACAGCATACTCCTGTTAATCAATCTCCTGCTGGGGGAAACCCTACCTCCTAAGCCACAGGATCCTCATTTATGTTACTTTCTGACAAAGAATGGATGCGTTCTCAGGGCTCGGCATGTAATCTGTGTTAATTTTCTTTGTAAGCGACTTCGGAAAACCATTCCACATGATAGTCTGGTCAAACTGCAAGAGATTACAGGAAAAGAACTGACTACCCTTTTTGTTCTCGAAGAGTTTATTAAAAAGAAGATAAAGCAAGGCTGATATGTGATGCGAGTGAATTACCGATTGGTATCAGATTTCTTACTTATTACCTGTAGATAGATAAAAAAATATCTTCTTTGGTGTGCATTAACGTTACAGACCAGGAAAACTCGTCAATAGCAAATTGAAGTATCTCTTCAGGCTTAACATAAAACAGTTCCACGTTCTTTTGTAGGGTATAATACGTGAGGAGGTTTATATGAAGAGCCTCTTTGCATAACCTGAAGAGTTTTTTCAGCACATTTTTCATGGATTCTTCTATCCCTGCAATGCGAAGGTTGAATACCCCACAGACAAAAATGATATCAAAATCACGATTCAACTCAGTTTCATCGATATCCATGGCGATAAATTCTGCCTCAGGGTATTTCCTTCTGGCAAGTTCAATCAGATTTTCGTTTACATCAATACCACAATAATGTACAGGTATGCCTTTTTCTCTCATATATCCATAAAAATCTCCTTTCCCGCATCCAAAGTCGAGGATCTTTTTACCGGGAAAGTCACCTGCTATCTTTATGAGGGTTTCATATCTTCGGAGCTGGCCCCCAGGTGTCCATCTTACAGCCTGCGGTGAATCTCCGAAGTCCTTCAGATGCCTGTTATAGAAATACAGAAGTTCCTTTTTACCGAGAGGGTCCATTGCTACCTTTGTAAGCCTGTCTTGTCTGTGAACATATAAGCAATGAATTTTATCATACATAGATAAGACCTTGTATAATGTGGTAATTTTTATTATTGTAAAACTGGAGTTTGAGGGAGATTTTAGTGCAGGGAATATACCTGTAATCCAACAAGAAATGATAGGAGAAGATGTGGAAGAACAGAAAAAGAAGGTCAGGCTTTATTCGCTTTCTACGTGCCCTACCTGTAAAAGGGTGAAAAAAATTCTTGACGAACATAATATAAAATATGAACTCATCGAAGTTGACCTGCTTGACAGCGGGGAACAATGGGTTACGTCAAAGGAGATCAAGAGGTATAATCCTGCGGTGACTTATCCTACACTGGTGATAGAAGAGGTTATAGTGGAGTTTGATGAAGAAGCTATAAAAGAGACTCTGGGTATAAAATGACCCCTGAGCGGCTTTATGCAATCCTCAGTAAATATGCGGAATCGCAGGGCATCCAGCTCAACAAGGACAGAGAATATGTCCTGGAGATACTGGAAGGATTGCTCACCAATGAATCACGGTATGGGTATCGTTCATGCCCCTGCCGACTTGCGACAGGGGTAAAGGAAAAGGATGCTGACATTATCTGCCCATGTGTTTATAGAGACCCTGACATTAAGGAATTCGGGAGCTGTTACTGCGGTCTCTATGTTTCGAAAGAATGGAATGAAGGAAAAGTTAAGCATGTAAAAGTACCTGAGAGGAGATCAAGAGATCATTAAGAGAGTCCCCTAAAGATTTATAAACAGGAAATTCATGGAAGATATAGGTCAGTCGTATCAAGCTTTATTAAACAAAGAACTGGATTCTCTCGAAAAAGAAAGGAAAAAGCAGTATGACCAGGTGTTTAGTGAGCTTGCAAATCGGGGAATGGTTCGTGCAGATATACATATTGAGCAAGCTTTGGAACTAGAAAAGAATTTTATGAGTCGGTTTATTGACTATGCAATCTCACAATTTAAAAGATTGATGAATTCTCCTGATGGGAATATTGATGAATTAGAAAAAACGTATCGATATGGAATAAACTTGTTTTTTGGTAAATCATTACAAAGGATGCTCGGTATTGTCAGTAATGTACGTAGTTCTATAACAGATGATTATGCTCAAGAAGCTTTGGAAAAAGTAAGATTCGAAGCATTTCAGAAATTAGAAGTTGCAAAAGCTGAATAATTTATTAAATTGAAGGATTCCCTGTAGTGTTGCTGACTGTCTGACAATTGTCATCCTGAACTCGTTTCAGGATCTCTTGCAGTTGTAATGTGTTAAAAACATGAGATTCTGAAATAAATTCAGAATGACAAAACCAAGACGCTTTGAATTGTCGGACAGCCTGTCTTGCCGCAAGGTTATTCATTTCTCATATGTGCCTTCTTTTTCATGCTCCCGTGATTTCTATCACAGATTTCTGCTCTTAAGAAGATAATGATAGTGTCATGAAGAAACGGGTGCGATCGAACAATGGACGGAACAACGTGCCACGCAGGGATAACGTAAGAGTCATGATGATGCATGACTTGGAGTTATTCGATATCATGCTCAAGCAGTTGGATGAGTTGAGACAGTGGTGTGAAAGCCTTGAGAACAGGCTGTGGTGGATAGAGGAGGCTATAAGGCTCTCCAAGAGTGGTATGAGTATCAAAGTCCCGCGCTGGTATGACTCATGGTTAACCGGGAAGATTGATACATGAAGGACTGTGGAAAAGCACCCGCTTCTTATGATAACAGCTCATCTTTTTATCAATGGACTTATTACATAAGTGAGTGGTAAGCATCAAATCTTTTATGGAACCATAATATATCCTTCTAATCACCCTTTTCTAAAGGGGGGGCGAGAAGGAAATTTTACAGTTTGACCCCACAACATTTTGCTACTTCCTAATGAGGGCTTAGCTTTCCTTTTATTTATTAGAGATGATATTATGATTGAAGATGGGTGACACAAATAAGGTGAAGAGAATTTTGAAAAAGGGCATTTTGGTATCAGGTGTGGTTATGCGCTCTCTAATCGGAATAGGCGCAACGGTATTGCTCCTCTGTGCACTGAAAAGAAAAAAATAGCTGTTTTCACTAGCCAAAGAGAATTTTACACTAAGGTTACCTGAAAGAAAGCTCTTACCCGAATTGAAAAAAGGTTTTTAGCTCTGATTATTCATAAATCTTTGTGTTTGCACAGATGATAGAGCATTGTCGCTCATTCTCGGTCGTTCCGACCTCCGAGGCTTTTGCCTCTCTATTTCCACACTGTATTTGACTATCGGCAAAAGAATCCGCTCCAATACTCTACCATCTGTTAGTTCTTCATTTTTATGAATAAAGTGGGTTAGTTAACTGAAAATAAAATATCAGCCGAAAGGGTTTTACCCGAAAGAACTATCGTGTCTTTTTTAAAACCCTGCTATTGCTGCCTTGGCAAGCTTTACGAGAAATGATGGGAAAACACCTATTACGAGGACTGCAACGGTTGTTACTCCAAGGGCAATTCTTAGTGTCCCGGATTGAGAAGTAATTACCTCAACTTTTGGTTCCCTCATATACATATACATGACGATCCTCAAATAGAAATATGCAGATATCACACTGAAGACAACCGCAACAAGGACAAGCCATGTATAGCCGGCATTGATTGCAGCCATGAATACATATAATTTACCAATGAATCCGGCTGTGGGCGGGATGCCTGTAAGGGAAAACATGAATATCAGCATAAGGGCTGCTAAAAATGGATGTGTTTTGGCAAGACCTTCATAGTCTGTAATACTATCACCCTTAAACCCCTCAGTTCTAAGCATTATTACTACTGCAAAAGCCCCTATATTCATGAAGGCATATATCATCAGGTAGGTCATCATACTGGTAAGCCCCTCACTGTTTGCTACAATAATACCGATAAGAGCATATCCTGCATGAGCGATAGATGAATACGCAAGCATTCTCTTGATGTTCGTCTGGGCTAAAGCAACAACATTACCAACAGCCATGGAAAGAATTGAAAGAGGAATGAGGACTGTTACCCATTCGAGCTTAATCGATACAAAGGCGATCATGAAGACTCTTCCAAGAACTGCAAAACCGGCTGCCTTGGGACCAACGGACATAAAAGCCGTAATAGACGTTGGTGCTCCCTCGTACGTATCAGGTGCCCACATGTGGAATGGTGCTGCAGCAATCTTGAACCCAAAGGACACGGCAAAAAGTATCATGGAGAGAGAGAGCGCAGGATTACCGATAAGACCCTTTTCGCTGATATAAAGCGCTATTGCCTTAATATCAGTTGTGCCTGTGAGACCATAAATTAGTGAAATTCCGTAAAGCAGGAAGGCTGATGCAAAAGCACCCAGAAGAAAATACTTCAATGCTGCCTCGTTTGATTTAGTATCATGTCGTATAAAACCTGCGAGGACATATGTACTAAGGGCCATGAGTTCAAGGCCAAGATAAAGCACGATAAGGTCGCCAGCAGAGACCATAATCATCATGCCAAGAGTTGAAAGGAGGATGAGAGAGTAATACTCTCCGAAATTAACTTTCTCGATAGCAATATATTTAATGGATATTAAAACCGAGAGAATAACATTTAGGAAAAAGATGATTTTAAAGAAGGTGCTATAACCATCAGAGATAAACATCCCTCCGAAAGTGACACCGGAAGACCCAATCAAGGTATATGCAACAGCACCTACACCGACAATGCTCAATGCTGCAATGGCCTCTTTCTTTTTTATAAAGAGGTCTGCTAATAAGAGTATGAGGGCAAGGGCAGTCATAAAAAGCTCAGGAATGACAGGTCCGAGATTCGGTAACGGGAAATTCATCTGAGTACCTCCATAAGGGCTCTTGCTATCTGTGACTCTTGCACGCCCCCTGCTACATTAACCCTCTCCAAGAGATGCTGTACTGTTGGATGCATAAAGTCGAGGAATAGGGCTGGATAGATACCTATCCATAAAACCAGGGCAATAAGAGGTGCGAGAGCTACCATCTCTCTTAAATCCATGTCAGGCAAACCAACAACTTTTTCATTGATCTTCATAAAGAAAACCTTCTGGTAAAGCCAGAGCATATAGCCTGCGCCTATGATTACTCCTGATGATGCAAGCACTCCAGCTAATTTGCTTGCAGTGAAACCACCAAGGAGGGTGAGGAATTCCCCTATGAAACCGTTCGTGCCGGGGAGCCCTACTGCAGCGAGGGTGAAGACCATGAAAAAGGATGCATAAATAGGCATTGGTGTTGCAAGCCCACCATAGTCTGCAATCTTCCGTGTATGTGTCCTGTCATAGATTATTCCAACGCACATAAAGAGTGCACCTGTTACAACCCCATGGTTGATCATCTGTAAAATACCACCTTCCACCCCCTGGCTATTGAGGGCGAAGATTCCAAGGGTGATGAAACCCATATGGCTTACGGAACTATATGCGATCAGCCTCTTTAAATCTTTCTGGACAAGGCAAACTAATCCGGCATATATGATGGCTATAACAGAGAGGGTCAACATGACAGGAACCATGGCCTTTGTAGCATCAGGGAAAAGGGGTATAGAGAATCTCAGGAAGCCGTATGCTCCCATCTTGATGAGAATAGCTGCAAGGATTACACTGCCTGCTGTTGGTGCCTCAGTATGTGCATCAGGAAGCCATGTATGCACGGGGAACATGGGGACCTTTACTGCAAAGGCAGAAAAGAAAGCCCAGAAAAGCCAGAACTGCACATTGTAGGGGTATGTCTTTGTTGTCAATTCAAGGAGATCGAATGTCCTTCCTGCAAGGAAATAGAGGAAAATTATACCGACAAGCATCAGTACACTCCCGACTAATGTATAGAGGATGAACTTTATTGTTGCATAAATCCTGTTTGGCCCTCCCCAGACCCCGATAATGAGATACATGGGAATGAGCATCGCCTCCCAGAAGATATAAAAGAGGAACAAATCGAGGGAACAAAATACACCTGCGATTGCTCCACAAGTCAGAAGGATAGATATGTAGAACTCTTTTACCTTTATCTTGATAGAATTCCAGGATATGAGGATGCAAAGAATCGATGAGACAGTAGTAAGGAGGACAAGGAGAATGCTTATACCATCAACGCCTAAGTAATATTTTATATTCCAGGCAGAAATCCAATCATGTCTCTCAACAAATTGCATCTTATAGGTAGTCTTGTCAAAGTTTATAAAGAGGGGAAGTGAAAGGATGAATGTCAGTAGGGCAAATATCAGGGCGCCCCATTTTATCACAGACTCCCGGGACCTGCTGATAAGGGTGAGGAGCAGAGCACCCAGAACAGGAAGGAATATAATCGTGCTGAGAATCGGGTAATCAAGACTATTCATTATCACTTGTTCCATAGCATCACCATAACATTAGGATGATTATTATCAGTATTCCGGCAGCCATTATGATTGCGTATTGTTGTGTAAGACCTGTTTGTACTTTCCTCAATATGCCGGCGAATCTTCCGATTGACCTTGGGACACCGTTCACGATACCTTCTATGATCTTTGCATCCGTAATACCCTCAATAAAGCGATTCGCAATCCAGAGTGTAGGCCTGATGAGAATAAAGCTGTAAAGTTCATCAACATAATATTTGTTGAAGAGTATCCGGTATATGCTGCTAAAGTTCCGTGCAAGTCTAACAGGTATACCAGTTTTCACGAGATAAAAGATTGCAGCAATAACAAGCCCGGTAAGGGCTATGGTGGTCGAGAGACCCATTATTCCGAATTCCTGTGCATGGGTTCCATGAAACTCAGGATGCCCAACAACGGGTTTCAAAAATTCAGTAAAGTGTGCGCCACCACCGAGTATTGAGGGAATACCAACCCATCCAACCCCGACTGCACCAGCAGCCAATATCATGAGAGGTATGGTCATAACTGATGGTGACTCGTGGAGGTGATGCTCCTCGTGATGAGTTCCACGAAATTTTCCGTGAAACGTGAGGAAAATCAATCTGAACGAGTAGAAGGGAGTAAAGAATGCGACAGCAGTAACTATCATCCATACAAATTTTCCAACAGGGCTACCAGAGGCAAAGGCCGACCAGACGATTTCGTCCTTGCTGAAAAATCCTGCGAGACCAGGTACTCCTCCAGCGCTTAATGCTGCTATAAACATGGTGATATAGGTTATAGGCATATATTTCTTGAGACCACCCATCCTCTGGATATCATTATGATGAACGGCATGAATTACGCTTCCTGCAGCGAGGAAGAGTAAAGCCTTGAAGAAGGCATGGGTATAAAGGTGAAAGACCCCTGCAGCATAGGCACCAACACCACAGGCGAGGAACATCATTCCGAGGTGGCTTAACGTGGAATAAGCGATGATCCTTTTGATGTCATTCTGGACAATGGCGATGGTAGCAGCAAACAAGGATGTGACCGCCCCAACAACAGCTACCACATTCATTGCGGTTTGTGAAAGGCTAAATATGGCGTTACACCTCGCTACCAAGAATACACCTGCTGTAACCATTGTTGCAGCATGGATAAGAGCACTGACAGGCGTCGGACCTTCCATTGCATCAGGTAACCATACATGAAGGGGTATCTGGGCTGATTTACCCACGGCACCAGCGAAAAGCAAGAGAGCTATAAGGGTTACAAGATTGACATCATAGCCAAGGATATTCATAGTCTGGCCTGCAATGTTTTTAACCTGAGCAAAGACAGGAACATAGTCGACCGTCCCGAAGGTAAGGAATATCAAGAATACTCCGAGGGCAAATCCAAAATCACCAAATCTGCATGTTATAAATGCCTTTTTCCCTGCATCTGCTGCTGCCTTCTTGTGAAAGAAATAACCTATCAAGAAATAGGAGCAGAGGCCGACACCCTCCCAACCGAGGTAGAGGAGCACAAAATTATTTCCCATAACGAGCATGAGCATAAAAAATACGAAGAGACTGAGATACGCAAAGAATCTGTAATAGCCCTTATCGCCATGCATATAACCGGCGGAATATATGAAAATGAGGGAGCCAACACCGGTAACAACGATAAGCATAACTGCCGTAAGCTGGTCAATGAGGAATCCGAAGGAGACCTTGAAAGAACCTGCAACTATCCAGGTGTAGAGATTTTCGTTTATTATCTTACCGCCGATAACATCCGAGGCGGTTATTATGGAGGCGACAAAGGAACCGATAATCGCAAGGCACGAAAACCAATGTGCCTTATCTTTTATGAGGTTTCTGCCGAAAAGGATATTGATAACGAATGCTGCAAGAGGTAAAAAGGGTATCAATAAATAAGTCTTCATATTTTCAACCTTTTAAACTTTCAACTCTTAACTTTGCGCTTTGCACTTTCATCAGCCCTTCATCTCGTGTATTTCGTCCATATGGGCTGTAGCCTTGTTTCTGAACAGGGCGATGACTATTGCAAGACCTATTGCAGCTTCAGCAGCTGCAACAGCAATAACAAAAAAAGCAAGAATCTGTCCCCTCAGGTCCTGCAGGTAGTGGCTCAAAGATATAAGATTGATATTTACAGCATTGAGCATCAGTTCGATAGACATGAAGATGATAATGATGTTTCTCCTCGAAAGGAATCCAAAGACCCCGATTGTAAAAACCACTGTACTGAGTATCATATACCAGCTTAACGGAACCATGGCCTAACCTTTAAGCCTCCTTTTCGCAAGGACGATTACACCAACTATTGCAACAAGAAGTATCACTGATGCTACTTCAAAAGGATAGAGAAAGTCTGTATATAATAATTTCCCCAAAGCCTTTACATGCGACTCCTTTTTTATGAGGTCAATGGTATACATGCCTGGTGGAGCAATGACAAAAGATCTGATTGAGATAAGGATGACCACTAACAGCCCAATTGCAAAGGTCAACCCTGTTGGCCAGGCACCGATATATCTATTGATCCTGAGTTCTTCTCTAATGTTCAACAACAGCACAGCAAAGAGGAACAACACGAGTATTCCACCTGCATAAACAATTACCTGTATTGCCGCCATAAATTCAGCATTTAGAATCAGATACAGACTTGCGATATGGAAAAAGAGTAAGAGCATCCACAGCACACTATGAATAGGGTTCTTCCTTGTTATAACGAGTATTGAAAGTAAGACAATTGCAAAGGCAAAATATGCAAAGATAAACTCATGAATCATGAGCGTTTCCCTTTAAATCCTGCTTGACCTGAGGGAGTTTCGAAATCCTCAGACATGGGCCGCCAGAATTTCCTGAAATACACTTCACCCTTTTTCCTACCCATATATTTATCCCAATTTGACAGCAGTCTGTCCTTGATCAGGTAGAGGTTTTCTTTCTTATAATCAGAATATTCATAATTCTCTGTTAGCACGACTGCTCCATAGGGGCATACCTCCATGCAAAACCCGCAGTAGATACACCTCAATACTTCTATCTCATATCTTGTGACCTGTCCTTTTTCTCTGAAGATATGAATGCACTGTGAAGGGCAGATGGTAGCGCAAAGCCCGCAGCCAACACATTTTGCCTTACCCTCTGGATTTTTTGCGAGGGCATGCTCGCCCCTGAACCCTGGCGCTATATGTCTCCTTTCCGTAGGATACTGTATGGTAACGGCATGTGAGAACATCCGTCTCAAGGTAAGGGACATGCCTTTAAGTATTTCTATGAAGAATACCTTCTTTACAAGTTCCTTAGCCGTCACTCTTTACTCCATTCGAATCTCATACGAGAATTTTTACCAAACCTGTTACCAATATATTGGCCAATGCTATCGGTATAAGTATCTTCCAGCCGATAGCCATAAGCTGGTCATATCTGTACCTTGGAACAGTTGCCCTGATCCAGTAATAAAAGAAAATAAATGCATAGACTTTCAAAAGAAACCATACAATCCCTGGCACATATGTTAAAAATGGCAGCGCTTTTGTAACATACCATGGCAATGTCCAGCCGCCGAGAAAGCATACTGCTGCGAGAGAAGCCATGATAAACATCGCTATGTACTCACCAAGGAAAAAGAGCGCAAACCTGAAACCACTGTATTCAACAAAATATCCTGCAACAAGCTCGCTCTCAGCCTCGGGGAGGTCAAAAGGAGTTCTGTTTGTCTCAGCTACTGCCGCAATGGTGAACACGACAAAAGCCACTATCTGAGGTATTGCATACATCCCATACCGAGATGCTTCCTGTGCATTTACAATATCCGTAAGATTCAGGGACCCTGCCTTGATCATTACACCTACAAGGCTCAGTCCTATTGCTATTTCATAACTGATGACCTGTGCTGATGACCTCAGGCCACCGAGGAATGCATATTTAGAGTTCGATGCCCACCCTGATATGAAAATTCCATAAACACCAAGACCTGCGATAGCAAAGATGAACAAAAGGCCTACATTAATATTTGCGATTACAAAATTTGAAGAGAAAGGTATAACAGCCAGGTTTATCATTGATGCAGCCATAAAGATGACAGGGGCGAGGTAAAATACCGGCTTATCTGCTTCTGCGGGAATTATGTCTTCCTTGAAAAACAACTTTATACCATCAGCAATGGGCTGTAGTAATCCATGTGGTCCTACCCTCATTGGGCCAAGTCTCACCTGCATGTGTCCGATAACCTTGCGCTCAAAATAGGTCGCATATGCAACATGGAGTAACCCAATCCCAAGAACAACAGCAATTTTTATTATTATGATTGCGACGTTAATTCCAAATTTAATTAATGCATCGAGTGTTTGAGGTGTTATTATGTTCGCAAAAATATCCATTTACCTATCGCATTCACCAAGGACGATATCAATCGTTCCTATGACGGCTATTACATCCGCAACCAGATGCCCTACACTGAGTCTCGGTAAGACACCAGCATGTACAAAAGAAGGTGCCCTTACCCTCATCCGGTAAGGCTTTCCTGTTCCATCGCTTACAAAATAAAACCCGAGCTCCCCTTTCGGAACTTCTGTTGCGACATAAATTTCTCCATCAGGGACCTTCGGCCCTCTTCGAATAAATTCAAAATGCTTAACAAGATACTCGGAAGCCTTTGCGATCTCTTCTGGTAAGGGAGTTGCAGCTAATTCTGCCAGTTTTTCATCGCTCAGACCTTTTCCACCAGGCACTATTGTCATAGCTTTAAACTTGCAGGTCACATAACAGGTAGCGCAACCCAAGCACAGTTCCTGCTTAATCGTATGGGGTTTTTTCTTTTCACCGAAGATAGCTTTTGCAGGACATGCTCTCAGACACATGCCGCACCCTTTGCATGCCTTTTCAACAATAAAAAATGCATGTTCTTGTGTCGGATGGGTAATCGGCATCATTTTATCCTTTGGTTGGAGGGTAAATTTGGGGGCATCTGCCATAACGGGGCCTGGAGGCAATTTCTCGATACACTGCCTGATTATCTTGTTCGACTGCCTCATTTCCAGCATCCTGCAGCGGTATCTGTCGTAGGTATCACCCTCTGTCCCGATAGGGACTTCAAAATCAACCTTATCATAGGCATCATAGGGAGCATGTTTTCTCACATCATAAGGAACACCTGAGCCCCTTAATGTTGGCCCGGTGAGTCCCCAGTTTACTGCTTCTTCTGCTGAGATTACCCCAATACCTACAGTCCTCTTAAGCCATATCCTGTTCTGGTCAATGAGTGTCTCATATTCCAGAATCCTTGATGGGAATTCTTCAGTAAACTGATAAAGACTGTCAAGGAATTCCTGCGGCACATCGTTCCGTACACCACCGACCCTCGGATAGGTGACGGTAAGTCTTGCACCGCAGATCATTTCAAACAGTTCAAGAATCCACTCCCTCTCCCTGAAGCAATAGAGGAATACTGTCATTGCACCGATGTCAAGAGCGTGGGTTGCAAGCCAGAGGAGATGGTTTGATATCCTTGACATCTCTCCGACAATAGTTCTTATGAATTTGGCCCTCTCAGGAGCTTCTATGCCGAACAGCTTTTCAACGGCAACAACATAACCAATATTATTCGACATTGAAGAGACATAATCCATTCTGTCTGTAAGAGGCAATGCCTGGAAGTAACTCAGACTCTCACCAAGCTTTTCGATACCTCTATGCAGGTAGCCTATATAAGGTGTAACCCTGGCAATTGTTTCGCCGTCCATATCGAGTACGAGTCTTAAAACACCATGGGTTGCCGGGTGCTGCGGCCCCATATTGACATTCAGTTCTCTTGTCTCGAATATCTTCTCTACCTGTTCCATTCTATTCTTCCCATTCGAACTCTTTTAGTTCCTTTGACCTGTTGAGCACCTCAATAAAACCATGCCAATCCTTCTCAGGTTCAGGACCTTTCAGGGGGTAGTCTTTCCTCAATGGGTATCCTTCCCAATCCTCAGGCAAAAGAATCCTTCTGAGATCAGGATGCCCCTTGAATACTATTCCGAACATATCAAAACATTCCCTTTCATGCCAATTTGCACCTGCCCAAATAGAAGTAACCGTCCTGATGTTTGGGTCATTCTCCGGGACTTGCGCTCGTACTCTTATTTTATGATGGTGCCGTATGGAATAGAGATTATAGACAACCTCGAATCTCGGATCCTTTTTCCCATGGTAGTCAACACCACAGAGGTCCTGAAGGTGGTCGAAAAGTAAAAGAGGGTCATTATGTAGATATCTGCAGATATCTACAATCCTATCTTTCTTTACAATAACAGAGACCTGATCCCTGAAATTGGTAACGTCGACTACTTCGTCGGGGAACTTTTCCTTTATCTTTTCCGCTATCTCTGTTGGATCCATCCCCTTGTAGGGAAGAGATATTCTTACTTCTACTACCGCCAAGGACTCCACCTCGCTTGTTCTTTGCGCATCTTTTCTTGAAGTTTCATCATCCCCTCTAATAGAGTTTCAGGTCTCGGAGGACAACCAGGAACATAGACATCAACAGGGAGGAAGGTACCACATCCCTGTACTGTACTGTATGTTCTAAAGATTCCACCGGTGCACGCACAGCTTCCCATTGCAACCACATACCTCGGTTCGGGAATCTGGTCATATACCCTTCTGATAATAGGGGCCATCTTCTTTGTGACAGTACCAGCAACGATCAAACAATCTGATTGTCTCGGTGAGCCTCTGAATATGATGCCAAACCTATCGAAGTCATAGTGTGATGCGCCGACGGCCATCATCTCAATTGCACATCAAGCAAGGCCAAACGTTATTGGCCATATTGACGACAATCTTCCCCAGTTTACAATTTTGTCTAAGGTGGTGATGATGACATTCGGAGGTAATATCTTTGTCTCTTCTTCTACCTGAATAAGGCCAACTGTTGATGTATCAATCAACATCTTCTACCCCCCGGGTTTATTTTAATCCCACTGGAATGCTTCTTTCTTCCAGGCGTAAATATAACCGACGAAAAGTATTACGATGAAAATGACCATTTCTATAAAGGCGTAAAGCCCGATTTTATCGAACACAACAGCCCATGGATAAATAAATATTGCCTCAACATCGAACACCACGAAAAGCATGGCAATAATGTAAAATCTAATGGAAAATCGATAGCGTGGTTCCCCCTTGGGAGTAATACCTGATTCATAAGGCATGAGCTTTTCGTAATAAGGCTTTTTTGGTCTGAAAATTATACCAATTATTAATGCCCCAAGGCCAAAAGCACCTGCGATCAAAATAAAAACAAGAACTGGTAAATATTCTGATG
>Ga0209314_10000655_pt1 | contig 15437 bp, 9 predicted proteins | sample I19B2metaG_FD_184146 | JGI IMG/M metagenome (GOLD analysis project Ga0209314, IMG submission 184146) | Lake sediment bacterial and archeal communities from Gulf of Boni, Indonesia to study Microbial Dark Matter (Phase II) - ​I19B2 metaG... | ecosystem: Environmental > Aquatic > Freshwater > Lake...
TCTTTACAACCTTTTCAATAGAGTTTATTTCATCGCCATATGATTTCAGAATATCATCCTCCATTGTTTTACCCTGCCAGAATGGTTTAATCGCTTCAATAAAGTAATCAGCATCTTTCTTTTTAACCTTAAATGGATCCTGAGGTCGGAAAGGAAGAGTATCAAGTTCATTTGCAAGCCAGGAAATACCAGCCTCAGGAAATACAACTCCTGATCTTATGCCCGGGGTACGATTACCAGTAATAAGTTCTTCAGGATCAATAACTATGGGAATACTCTTTAGTGTTTCGGATAGAGCTAAAGCCCGTTTTAGTATTACCGGTAATTCACTATTATCCTTATAAACGGAAGTGATTATTTTCGCCTGTTCAACAGAAATGAACCTCTCTGCTTCCAGAGTTTTGTTTTTAAGGGAAAGAATCCTGCCGGTTGGATCATGGGAGTGGTCCTTCATACTATCTCAAAGCTCTTTACTTTATGACAAATGTACCGGATAATTCATTACTCTCCCTGTAACCGTATCTTATAGCTTTTACACGTATTATATGATTCCCTTTCGGAAGATGAAGTGGTCCGTTATATAATTGCCATTTTGGATCAGGAGTTTTTTCATAAGTATAGACTATGGATGCTCCATGTGTCGGACAATAAAATGAAAGTGTCATCGGGGAAGAATATGTTCCGCCGGTCCGGAGATTTTTTGATGCCCTTTCCTCAGGTGAGTTAATAATAAAATAAGGGATGTCCGTAACAGGCTGTTTACCACCCGGCCACATTTGCTCTATCATTTCCGGCTCGTTCATGTGACCCATGTCATGCGTCTCAAGTGTCCATTTATCAAGAAGGTCACGCATGTCATGGAGAGTTAGTTTCATTGATGGATCATCAATGAGGTTATGAATCTGGAAAGGATCCGAAGCCACATTATAGAGCTCCTCAGGAGGTCTTGTATATGCCATCCAGGCTCTCTGCGGACCAGTTAATGCTCCTTCAGCATCGAGCCGCAGCATCTCCTGAAATATCGGCATCCTGTTAAGATAAGGGACCCATATCGGAAATGGTTCATTGGGATAATAATTACGTATATAAAGACAATTTTTTGTACGTACTGCCCTTATCATGTCATATGATTCATCGACCCTGTCGCGGGCAGCAAATATTGCATCCCTTGGTTCTCCGGTCTGATCGCCGAGAAACGGTATGCCCTGCATATGAACAGGGACCGGCACTCCTGCAAGGGAAAGTACTGTAGGCCCCAGATCAATTGAACTGATAAGTCGTTTATCAACTGTCCCCTTCTTTTCTCCGCCAGGGAATTTAATTATCAGAGGAATTTTTAATCCCGAATCATATAGCCATCTTTTAGCCCTGGGCAAACCGTCGCCATGATCTCCCCAGAAAAAGACAATAGTGTTTTCGAGTTCTCCCTCCTTTTCAAGTTCAGTTAACAGGCCCCCTACTACCGAATCGAGTCTGGCAATATTATCGTACATCTTTGCAATGTTACGCCTTACAATCAGATTGTCAGGATAATATGGAGGAACCTGAACTATTGATGGATCAGTCTTTACATTTGAGATATCCCAGTTCTGACTCTCATGTGTTCCGACCCAGTTGAAGACAGCAAAAAATGGCTGGCTTTTATCAGGCCTGTTCTTATAATGAGCTTTTGTGCTGCATTCATCCCAGATACTTGCAGGCACAGGATCTTTTGAGAACTGGTAATCGGTTTTACTGTTGTTGGTGCAATAATAACCGGCAGCTCTCAGGTATTCAGTGAACGATTTTACATAATGGGGAGGAACGGCAGTAAATTCCATTGGATTATCCACTCCCCTTCTGTATGAAGTGGTTCGCATGTGCATGCATCCGATTGAGGTCTGGTACATTCCGGTAATTATCCCAGCCCTTACCGGAGCGCTTATTGCTGCTGTGGTAAATACATTTTCATATCTTATACCCTGGGCTGCAAGGCGGTCAATATTGGGTGTTTTCGCCACCTTATCACCATAGCAGCCAAGATGAGGGCTCAAGTCTTCGGTGGAAATCCAAAGGATATTAGGTTGTTTTTTTGCCTGCTGGGAATAAGAAGGTAATACTGCAAGTGAAACGGCTCCTATCTTTAAAACAATACTAATGTATTTCATAACTAAGAAATTTGTTACACAGAGTTCCACAGAGGTTCACAAAGTTGCACAGAGGGCTTTCTCAGTGGCTCTCTGTGCTTTCTCTGTGAATCTCTGTGTAAGTTCTTCATTTCTATTATTTTAATTTTCCAATTTCACGGCGATTAGCACCAGGCACTTTTGTTAGATCATCTCCAAGGTCCTTTCTGGCTTTTTCTGCCAGTGCTTCAAGTTCCTTTACCTTTTCAGGGTATAATGTGGAAACATCGTACCATTCACCCGGATCACGTCTTAAATCATAAAGTTCTGATCTGGAAATAGTTTCAGTTCCAGTTGGTCCCGGCCAGCCATCCAAACCGGGCATATGTCCCCTGTAGGTTCTTCCGGTGTGGGGAAGAACAAGTTTCCAATAATCAATCTGGACAGCTTCGAGGTTATTCTGTCCGTAGTAATAGAGGAATTCACGCCGAGGACTGATTTCTTTTTCCCCAAGCATGAGAAGATATAAATTTACACCATCTATTTTTCTATCAGGTAGTTGTGCCCCTGTAATAATCGCAAGTGTGGGAAGAAGATCAATTGAACTTGCCAGTTTATTGCATATCTCTCCGGCAGGTATTACTCCGGGCCACCTCATAATGCATGGTACCCTCTGTCCTCCTTCCCAGCTTGTTCCTTTGCCTTCTCTCAAACCTCCTGTTGTTCCTGCATGATTGCCGAAGTTCAGCCAGGGACCATTATCACTGGTGAATATTATGAGTGTATTTTTATCCAGTCCGTTCCGTTCAAGTGCGTTCATTATTTCTCCAACTGACCAGTCAACCTCCATCATCACATCTCCATACAGCCCTTGTTTACTTTTTCCACGGAATTTATCCGATACTCCCAGTGGTATATGTACCATTGAATGAGGCAGATAAAGGAAAAATGGCTTATTCTTACTGCTTTCAATAAATTTTACAGCCCTTTCAGTATAGTCGGTAGTAAGCTTATCCTGTCCCCTGAGATCAGGCACCTCACCCACTTTTTTATTTCCCTCGATCAGTGGAAGAACAGGATAACGCATCTTCCTGTCGGTTGTATCTTTCAACCTCATCGGGACACCATCAAAATCAACCGGCCACATATCATTGGAATAAGGGATGCCATAATAGTAATCAAACCCATGCTGGAGCGGCAGGAACTTTTCATGGTGGCCAAGATGCCACTTCCCAATTATCCCGGTAGTGTAACCTTTTGTTTTAAGCATTTCCGCTATTGTTGTTTCATCTGAATTTATTCCGACCTCTGCCCATGGCATAAGTGCACCGGAAAAGCCAATCCTGTTAGGATAGCATCCGGTCAGTAATCCTGCACGTGAGGCACTGCTTACCGCCTGCGGACAATACCACCAGGTGAATTGCATACCCTGGTTTGTAAGTTTGTTGAGGTTGGGAGTTTCATACTGATTAGCACCATTTCTTCCAATATCACCATAACCCAAATCATCCATGAGGATAATTATAATATTCGGTGTTGAAGTTTTCGGGGCACTTGATTTCTGGGATGTGGCACTTACTGTAGCAAGTGAAGCCATTCCAATGCTGAGAGTTGATTTCAGGGTTATCATTATCTTATTCTTTTAACACGGAGTTTCACTGATTTTTACGGAGTTTCACTGTTTTTAATTTTATTGAGAAGCTGTGTTAATTCACTAACAATAAGAGGATTATCTGTTGCGACATTGTACTTTTCTCCGATATCAGTCCTGAGATCATATAATTGAGGAACCGTATCATTTCCCGATTCAATATTGACATTAGTGTATAGTTTTTCCCCCGGTCCGGGTTCAATATATTTCCAGTTATCTTTTACAATTGACAACCGGCCGTTGACAGCATGTTCCACCACCCAGTTTCGTGATGAAGGAGCTTTTCCGAGAAGTGCAGTAAGATTGCTGTGGCTGTCGGGTGCGTCGCCAGCATTAAAACTCTGGCCGGTTAATTCGGCAAATGAGGCCAGCAGATCAATCTGGCTGAAGAGTTCATCATTTCGTCCGGGTGTAATCTTTCCCTGCCAGGTGGCAATGAACACAACCCTTGTACCCCCTTCAAAAGCGCTGTATTTTCCACCTCTCAGCTTTCCTGCAGGTTTATGATTGCCAAGCAGTTCCACTGCCTGGTCAATGTATCCGTCATCTAGCACCGGGCCATTATCGCTTGTGACAATGATAAGTGTTTTTTCTGTAAGATTAAACCTGTCGATGGTTTTCATTATCTCACCCACCGACCAGTCGAACTCAACTAGTGCATCACCCCTTGGTCCCATGCCGCTTTTTCCTTCGAATCTTTTGTGAGGCAATCGCGGGGCATGTATATCGATTGTGGCAAAATAGAGGAAGAATGGATTATTTCTATTGTTCTCAATGAATTTCACTGCTCTTGAAGTTATTGTATCGGCCATATCCTCATCGACCCAGAGTGCAGACTTTCCTCCGCTCATCCATCCAATGCGGCCTACGCCGTTTACAATAGTCATATCGTGGCCATGACTGGGGTGCATTTTAAGAAGCTCAGGATGATCCTTCCCGGTAGGTTCTACCAGGATAGGCTCTGTATAACTCACCTTTATAGGATCTGTGGGGTCAAGTCGAACTACCCTCCTGTTTTCTATATACACGCAGGGTACCCTGTCGTTGGTAGCAGGGATCAGAAAGCTGTAGTCAAATCCGATATCGAGGGGTGTATGGGATATCTCCCCGTTCCAGTTGGCTCCCTCCGAAGGACCCAGGCCGAGATGCCATTTACCGACAACGCCGGTAGAGTATCCTGCTTTCTTAAGTATGGTGGCTATTGTTGTTCTTCCCGGTGTTATTATTGCGGGAGCATCACCCCTGGCAATACCGGTACCTTTTTTTCTCCAGGCATATTCTCCGGTTAACATGGAATATCTTGATGGAGTGCTTGATGCCGATGTGCAATAAGCATTGGTAAATCGAAGTCCGCGATAAGCCAGAAGATCAGTATTCGGAGTTAACAGGGTGTTGGAGCTATAACATCCCACATCACCATAGCCAACATCATCAGCATAGATGATAATAATGTTCGGCCTGACCTTTTTCTCCTGATCCGTACAACTCTGAGAGACAAAAGATAATATGCCCAGGGTGCCTGCAATTACATTGATATTTTCAATAGATTTCATATTTCTTTTCATTTTTCATGTTTTTTTTCTGTTGCTTCGCAAGCGAAAGGGAAGTCATCTGATTTTACATGAGCCAGTTCTATGATAGAGTCCAGAGCATGTACTATTTCTCTGTGCTGAGCAGCAATATCGGTAGTTTCTCCAATATCATTACGCAAATCATACAATTCTGTTGGTCCATGAGGAAGCTTTTCAATATCACGCTTAACTGCCTTCCAGTCACCCATCCTGACTGCAGCCTTGCCACCCTGTTCATGAAATTCCCAATAGAGAAATTCGTGTTGTTTTTGTTCATTTCCAAGCAATTCCGGCAAAAAGGAAATACCATCAATGCCTTCAACAGGTTCTGCTCCCGCAATTTCTGCCAGTGTCGGAAGAATATCCCAGAAAGCTGATATGTGATCGGATTTTGACGCAGCTTTAATCTTTCCCGGCCATCTTACCAGCATTGGTGTACGGATACCACCTTCGTAGAGGTCCCGTTTATAACCCTTTAACGGGCCATTGCTGTCAAAATAGTCAGGATCTGCCCCACCTTCCAGGTGAGGTCCGTTATCTGATGCTAAAAACACAATTGTATTATTCTCGAGTCCCATTTTTTTAAGTTTTTCAATAATTTCACCTACATAATCATCAAGCTGTGTGACCATTGCAGCAAAGGCTGCATGAGATTCGCGCTGAGAACCGTATGGACCAAGCCTGAAACCGGGACCGCTGTCAATACCTTCAAATGATTTCTCGGGCAGAAATTTACCCCTGAACTTCTTCATATATTCCTCTTTAGCAAAAAGTTCTGCATGAGGAATTGTTGTAGGGTAAAAAAGAAAAAATGGAACTTTCCTGTTCTTTTCCATGAATTCAATAGCTGCATTATGAATGAGATCGGCGCTGTATGATTCAGTTTTACCGTTGTCATTTTCGTGCAGATCCACTCTCAGTTTGTTGTGCCAGAGATGGTCAGGATAATAGTTATGTGCAAGACCCTGGCAGTTGTAGCCATAAAATTCATCGAATCCCTGTGAATTTGGATCACCCTCGGTACCTATATAACCTAAACCCCATTTGCCAAATGCACCGGTGGTAAATCCTTTTTGCTTAAGAACCTCAGCAATAGTTAAAGCTTCGGCCTTCAGAGGCCAGTTGCCTTCAGGTTCCCAGCCTGTATTTCCCCGGATAGGTGTATGTCCTGTATGCTGACCGGTCATGAGTGATGACCTGGAAGGTGCTGAAACAGTACAGCCTGTATAATGTTGTGTAAAAAGCATGCCTTCAGATGCCAGCCTGTCGATATTGGGAGTTGAAAATTTCTTTTGTCCATAGCAACTCAGGTCTCCGTATCCCAGATCATCGGCAAGTATAAGGACGATATTGGGAGGCGAATTCTCATTTGATGATGAATGGCAGGCTGATACAGCAAGGGTACAACACAGGATGGCATTGATATTTCTCATTTTTTTCCAATTGTAATTCGAGTATGTTAAAAATAAAACTAAAACACGAGAAAATCCTATACCAATTAAAGTTATATTTTATTTATATGTAAATTTCGTTGGTGAAGCATTCATTGAAAAAGGAAATAATCATGTGTTTGAAATCATTATGTCATTTCAGCAGTTTGTTATTTCTTATCCTTTGTTTATTCAGCAGTACGATAGCGAAGGCTCAGGTTAAAGGTATATATATCAATGAAATACTAACATCCAATTCAAAAGCAGATTATGATCCGTCGACATCAGATTATCCTGACTGGATAGAAATATATAATTCAAACCCATCCTCCTTTAATCTGGGAGGCTGTTATCTTACTACAGACAGGAATATATCAAATATGTGGCAGATACCCGAGGGTATCATTTTACCGGCCAATGGATTTATCGCATTCTGGGCTGATGATTCCGGCTTTAAAAATCATGCCACTTTTTCCCTGAATAAGGAGGGTGGATTTATCGGATTATTTACATCAGCAGGTATAGCTATCGATAGCTTCAGCTATGGATTTCAGTTAAGAGATATTTCGTTTGGCCGGTCAGTTGCTGACCATAACAAACTGGTCTATTTTTCGAAAACGACCAAAGGCAGTTCAAATTCAACTGTAACCTATACATCTGTCTCTGAAACTCCCCGGTTTTCCATCAGAGGGGGATTCTATTATGGTAAACAGACCGTAACCATAACATCGCCGACATCTGGTGCAATAATACATTTTACTACAAACGGTAAAGAACCAGATGCAACTTCACCTGTTTACTCCGAACCAATAGTGTTGTCAAAAACAACTGCTTTGCGCGCCAGGGCAATAGAACCGGGTGAATTACCAAGTCTTGCAGTAACTCATACCTACCTTATTGACGAGAAAATTAACCTTCCGGTTATTTCGATAGTTACAGATTCTGCTAATTTTTTTGATGATTCCATTGGCATTTATATAACAGGGACAAATGGCATCCGGGGATCATGCGATTCTAGAATAAGAAACCTGAACCAGGATTGGGAACGGCCTGTAAACATTGAATTATATGAAAAAGACGGAAGCCTTGGTTTTAATCAGGAGGCAGGTATTAAAATTTACGGAGGATGTTCAAGGACAAGATTTCCTCAGAAATCATTGGCATTATACGCCAGAAAGAGCTATGGTAAAGGAAGTTTTGAATACAAGTTGTTCCCTGATAAAAACATTCACAAGTTTCAATCATTTGTTCTGAGAAGTTCTGCAGATGACCAGGTCCGAACCTTTATGAGGGATGCTCTTGCTCAGTATATATGTCTTGGAGATATGGATCTGGATATACAGGCATACAGACCTGCAGTAGTATATTTTGACGGAGAATACTGGGGGATTCATGATATACGTGAAAAAATCAGCGAGCATTATATAGTATCAAATCATAAAATTGACAAAAAGGATGTTAATATCCTTCAGAGTAATAGCTCTAAAGTTTATGGTACGCCTACAAAGTATATTGACCTGATGAATTATATCAAGGTGAACAGTCTTGCAGTTACAACATCCTACAATTTTTTCAAATCTCAGATAGACATTGATCAGTTCATTGACTACGAAATATTGCATATATATCTTGCAGAAAGGGACTGGCCCGGAAATAATATCAAATACTGGAACTCCAATTCAATAGAGCAAAGTAAATGGAGGTGGATATGTTTTGATCTTGATCAGACATTTATCAGAACCACAGCCAATACCCTTGAAGATGCAACTGCCATCAATGGCCCGACATGGCCAAATCCGCCCTGGTCAACACTTCTCCTCAGAAGTTTGCTTGATAACCAGGAATTCAGAAGCCGTTTCATTCAGCGTTATGCGTTTTATATCAGCACCACCTTCAGCCCTGCCAGGCTTGAGAATATTGTCAGCAGTTTCCAGTCAGTTCTTGAACCTGAAATACCGAGACATATTACCAAATGGGGCGGGCTGAAAGATAAAGATTCGCAGGAAACATGGATGCCTCCGACCTTTAATTCCATTTCGCAGTGGCGGACCAATGTCGATGCAGTGAAAACATTTGTCAGGGACAGACCATCTGTTGCACTGAACCATATTAAAAATAAGTTCGGATTGAAGAATATGGTCACAGTAAAAATAAGTCTTAATAATGATTCAGCCGGGCAGATACTGTTCTATAATAGAAAAATACCCAAACCATCTTTTTCAGGGAATCTCTATTCTGATGTGCCTGTTATTCTTAAAGCAAGCTCAAATCCGGGTTATAAGTTTGTACGTTGGGAAATGACAGGGAACATAAACAAAACAGAGAGTGCTGGTGAAATTAATATTGTTTTTACAGGAAATCAGGAAATTAAAGCGATTTACGAGAAAACAGAGTGCAAAAATCCGGCTGTAATTATCAACGAGATCAGCTATAGTTCGACTGATGATATCAATTCCGGGGACTGGACAGAAATCTATAACAGGCAAAATGATCCTGTTGATATTTCAGGCTGGAAACTTAAGGACAGCAACCCTGAAAATGAATATGTTATACCTCTGGGTACTGTTATACCTGCCAATGGTTACATTGTATTATGTGAGGATATGAGTTCGTTTGTTTCAGAATATAACTATCTCATTCACTTAAGGGGCAGCACCGGGTTCGGACTAAAGAATGATGATGAAATTATAAAACTCATGAATGCTGACAATTATGTGGTTGATTCGGTGCATTACATGGGCAGCTATCCATGGCCCGAGATTGAAGGCACGGAAGGAAATTCGCTGATGTTAAAGAATTCTGATCTGGATAATGATGTTCCAGAAAACTGGACAACAAGCAAAAAAGCCACTCCGGGAAGCAGAAATGACAATCTTACAGCTATTTATGATGATTCCTGGTCAGACCGAATACAGCCTGAACTGATTCAATTCTATCCTAATCCATGCAATTCTTATGCACATATAGACTACAGGATTATTTACGGAGGCCATATCAGGATAAGGGTATTTGACGTAACAGGAACTGAAATGGGTACACTTACACATGCTTATCAGGCCCCGGGTTTTTATTCAGTTAAAGTAAATACAGCCACCTTCAGCAACGGAGTATATTTTTGCACTATGGATATTGATGGAAAATATTCAGCCGTCAGGAAGTTTATTGTTATCCACTGATTGTATAAACTTAAAAACTGAGTGGTTCAGAGAATCTAAAAGCTCAATTCGTACTTTAAAGAAATAACATGGTAGAATAATGCATCAGGAAGAGAATATCTTTCAAGAATGTAGCTAATTTCAAGACCATTCTTTTTGTTTATTTTATAATCGAAACCTGTTGCAAATCTCTCTTTATCTATAAGAACTTCTGATTCTTCAAATAGAGGAGTAAAAGATTCTAATGACAAAAATGGATTTAAAGGGAATTTTGGGATGTCATACTCTGCTTTTAACCTGATTCGGCCGACATATTTGGAAATTTCATCATCCTTATCTTCAATATATGTTCTTTTCATAATCTGAAGCATAAACCTGGCAGAAATGGTAAAATCATTAATAGGCACTGATCCTTTCATTTCTGCAAACCATTTATGTCGTGAATGATATCTCGTATCATCTTCCAGTTTTAGAGTGTATCTGTATGAAGCGGCAGCAGAAAAATATTTATTAAACTTATAACCCACACCTCCTTCAATAAGTGCCTGGTTGATCTTTGAAGCATTATTGAATGTTCTTATCTGGGAGGAGAGTTTAAGGTCGAGTTTCTTCACAATCCTCCGATCAGCATCCATGCCATACCAGATACCGAAATCATTAATTTGTCCGAAGATAAAACCATGTATCAGTAAGCATAATAATCCAAGTACCAGCCGGATATTTTTATGAGAGGTCAACTGTTCTTTATAATAATTTCTACTTGTTCAGGTCTTTTATCTCATAGAAAATTTTGATATGACATATTCCTTTCATAAAATCGATCTCTTTTAATTCTATCCTGTCAATTTTTGATATGCCGGTCCGGTTCTGCAGGTCAGCAATCAGGTCATTATGGTTTTCCGGTTTTACAAATTCAAGTTTCTCATAAATTATATTTTTCGAGGATTCATGTTTCAGCAGCCATCTTTTTTCCAGACCATATGTTAAAGCAATTATTACTATATTGGTGAATAACACCTCCAGTATGCTTGTACCATTGCCTGTAAGTGCATTGATGACTGAGATACCTATTGTCAGAAACAGGTAGGTCATCTCTTTTATCGGGATGGCATCAGTCCTGTAGCGTATTATCCCGAATATTGCGAAAAGTCCCAGGGCAAATCCCAGCTGAAGTATCACATTCTCAAGGATGAAGCATAACAAAAAAACTATACTTGAAATCAGAATATATGTGAACAGGTAATCTTTTCTTTTTGTTGTGGAAAAGTACAGCCACTTTACAAGTAAAAGGATCACTGCCAGATTGAGAGAGAAACGTATCACAAGTTCCAGGAAACCTGGAAAATCTACCAGGGTAATGCTTTCAATGATTGTACTTTTATGAGCAAGAATATTGGATGTATTCATTATAAATTATTATTAGAAGAAGTTTTTAAGGGATCAGAGTATTTTTCTGGCAGTTTATAATATTTTTCGGAATTTTAAATATTCTAACATTAATTGCTGTTATTACTCCTCGCAAAAGTAGGCAACTGCCATATAAATGCTCCATTCCCATCAGGTTTTCTGGAATAGCTTAGCTCGAGAGATTGTCCCGGATACAATACTTTATCAATAAGATTACCATCAGGGTCAGATAACAAAACTTCCTCACCAAGTGAAGATAGTTTGAAATTTGCGTGAAGTCCGGTACCGGAACTGTCATCGTCTGCCCAGATAATGAGGAATCCTTTTCCCTCGATTTCAGTGGAAGCAGGGAACTGCCATTTGGAGATATGTTTTTCGTTATCAGATAAAAAATATCCTGATAAATCAAATGATTCTGATGACATATTATATAATTCGATCCAATCGTCAAAATCGCCATCAGGATCAGAAACTACTGTAGTATTCAAAGGCATGAGTTCGTTGATGGCCACAACCGGATCAATAATATCTGTTTTCCTTTCACAGCCAAAAAGCAGTAAAAGCAGTGCCAATGATTTAATAAACGATCTTATTTCCATGGTGCGATAAAAGTATAATAATTATTTAAAGTTAAAAATATAGATGCCATTAACAGGAGAAAAATTCTGTTTTTATGAAAAGTAAAGATTATTAGTCATACCTGGACAAGCCATTTTTTCTATTATCACTGATAAGTCAATACTGTTCAAATTAAAGTACAGTTACATAAATAAATTATTATTATTGTTCTTTGACTGGGTTAATATTTTTCAAAGAATTATTGTATTTTAGCATAAATCTCATAAAACAGAATAATAGTTATGAAATCACAAGCTATCCGGGTAATTATTCCTGCTTTAATTGCATGTTTTTTTGCCTGTACACAACCCCCCGTGGTTGAAAAAGCTCCGGTTAAGGAGAAAGAATTGAAGGTATATTCAATATCGATGAATAAAATATGCAAGGAATGGGATGGTCAATGGCAGGGAATGACGATGGCATCAGATGGCAATTGTTACTTCTCTTCTTCAACTCATTCTAAAGGACACGGTGCCGGATTTCATAAATTCAATCCTGAAACATATGAACATACGGTGCTTGCTGAAGATATGACCTACGTATGCGGAGAAGAAAAAACATTATCACAACAGGGTAAGATCCACAGTCCTGTAGTTGAGTGTGACGGCTGGTTGTACTTTACAACTCATCTCTCAAATTACTGGAAAGAAGGATTTGAACAATATACCGGAGCTCATGTAATGGGCTACGAATTGGCAACAGGGAAATTCAGGGATCTGGGCATTGTAAAACCAAGGTATTCAATTTATTCTGCAATCAATGTTGATCCGGTCAGAAAAAAGTTATACGTTTTTGTAGTTCCCTTCCTGCAGGAACTTTATGAATCAGACGGTTGCCATCTCTACAGCATTGATATTCCAACAGGTGAAAAAAAGGATCTGGGGCTAATGGCAAAAGGCAGAAAGGGTGCTTCATTCTGGTTCTATGTGGATAATAGTGGCAATGTATGGTTCACATTATGGAAGAAACACTACAAGTATGAGAATGACAAAGGCAATCTGTATGTTTACAGACCTGACCAGGATAAGGTAGAGACTTATTTTGATGTCCTGCCTGAAGGTAAGCTGATTGACGGGACACCAGTAAATGATGAATTCAATCTGAGTCAGAGATCATGGACCTGGATTCAACCGCTGCCGGACAGAAAGAAATGCTATTTCACAATGGGCACTTTAGGTGGCGGTGATGAAAGACTATGGCTCTTTGATCCCTCAAAAAATATTGAAACCGGCGAAGCTTTTGAACCAATAGCTTCAATTGGTTCAAGTTTCTTCCAGACTGCCGTGGGAGGTGACAGGCTTTACTTCGTACAATATGCAGATCTTCAGGACGAAAGAGTACTTTTTTCGGAAGATGTAAGGGAAATTGATCCGTCCAGCAAGGAATATGTTGAGCGTAAATTACACATGAGAAGCATTTCCCTCGCAGAGGGTGCTGATCATAACGCTATTACTGATCATGGAGAGATTATTGACCAGGATGGCCGCGCTGCGAGAATGATCATGTCTATGACCGCTGATGCTGCCGGCAGAGTGTATGTTTACGGCAGCTGGCATGTTAAGTCATTCAAGGAGGCGACTTTGCAATACCTTCTGTTTGAATATCCTAACGGAGATCTTTACAGGTTATTGAAACGGGGTGAGTTTTTTGCGGTGTTCAATACTGTTCAGAAATAATACATGAGAGTTTGGGAGCATTTCAATAGCCCTTTAAACAAAATCCACCCCTAAATCCCCCAGGGGGGACTTATTAAAAATCAATCAATTTAGAAGCCCCCCTGGGGGTTGGGGGTAGAATGGTTCTATTAAGGCAGTATCTTTTTATTTATATGAATCAACATGAACACTTTTTACTGCCCTGCCTGAAGGATCGATCATGTTTTTAAATGATGCATCCCAGGCTATTGCTTCAGGAGTGCTACAAGCCACTGAAGGTACGGATGGAACACAGGAAGCTGCAGAATCAGATGGAAAATGTTCACTGAATATTGACCGGTAAAAATATTCTTCCTTTGACATTGGTGGATTTATAGGGAAACGATATCGGGCATTTGCGAGCTGATCATCTGAAACTTCTTTTGCGGCAAGAGCCCTGAGAGTATCTATCCAGCTATAGCCAACACCATCCGAGAACTGTTCTTTTTGTCTCCAGGCAACACTGGCAGGAAGATAATCCTCAAAGGCTTTTCTAAGCACCCATTTTTCCATTTTATCCTTAGTGATCATTTTATCCTTTGGATTCAGCCGCATTGCCACATCCATAAACTCCTTATCGAGGAATGGTACCCGTCCTTCGACACCCCAGGCGGCAAGCGATTTATTGGCTCTCAAACAGTCATACAGATGAAGTTTGCTGATTTTCCTGACTGTCTCTTCATGGAAGGATTTTGGGTCAGGAGCTTTATGGAAATAGAGATATCCTCCAAAAATCTCATCAGCCCCTTCTCCTGATAGCACCATCTTCACCCCCATTGATTTTATTACTCTGGCGAGCAGATACATAGGCGTTGAAGCTCTTATTGTAGTAACATCATAAGTCTCAATATGATATATGACGTCACGAATTGCATCAAGCCCCTCCTGTACAGTAAAGTTTATTTCATGATGGACAGTTTTTATATGTTCCGCGACTTTACGTGCTGCAGCAAGATCAGGTGATCCCTCAAGACCTACTGCGAAAGAGTGCAACTGTGGCCACCATGCCTCACTTTTGTCCTGAGTTTCTATTCTTTTTGGTGCAAACTTTTTCGCAATTGCCGATACAATGGAAGAGTCAAGTCCGCCTGAAAGGAGAACACCATATGGAACATCAGACATCAGTTGCCTGTGCACTGATGCCTCAAGTGCTGATCTGAGATCATCGATACTCGTAGTATTATTCTCAACGTTTGTATAATCCATCCAGTCACGCTGATACCATTTTTTCATTTCTCCTTCCTTACTGTAGAGGTAATGGCCGGGAAGAAATTCCTGGATTTTATTGCAGACACCTTCCAGTGCTTTTAATTCGGATGCAACATAGAAGTTCCCATGTGAATCCCACCCAATATACAGAGGAATAATGCCAATATGGTCCCTGGCGATGAAGTAACAGTCTTTTTCCTTATCGTATAAAGCAAAAGCAAATATGCCGTTGAGTTCTTCAATAAATGCAGGACCTTTGTCACGATAAAGAGGTAAAATAACCTCGCAATCGGAATGAGTAAGAAATTCATAACTTTTTTCGTACTTTTTTCTTATTTCCTGGTGGTTATAAATCTCCCCGTTTACTGCAAGAATAAGATTCCCGTCTTTACTGTATAATGGTTGTTTTCCTGACTGTGGATCTACTATTGAGAGTCGTTCATGAGCCAGGATTGCTTTTTCGCAATAAAATATTCCCGACCAGTCAGGCCCCCTGTGTCTTACCTTTTTTGACATTTTCAGCACAGTAGCCCTGAGGTCCAGATAGTTAACTTTTAAATCAAAAACACCTACAATCCCGCACATTATTTTCTTTCG
>Ga0209314_10000656_pt1 | contig 15431 bp, 16 predicted proteins | sample I19B2metaG_FD_184146 | JGI IMG/M metagenome (GOLD analysis project Ga0209314, IMG submission 184146) | Lake sediment bacterial and archeal communities from Gulf of Boni, Indonesia to study Microbial Dark Matter (Phase II) - ​I19B2 metaG... | ecosystem: Environmental > Aquatic > Freshwater >...
TTTTTGGTCAGAATGGTTCGGGTATGCATACGCATCAATCGTTGTTCAGAGGTGATAAGAATGCTCTGTTTGATGCCCGGGATAACTATCACCTTTCCCGGGAAGGAAAAGCATTTATCGCTGGTCTCCTTTTTCACTCTCAGGAGATTACTTCAGTTTGCAACCAGTGGGTCAACTCGTACAAGAGGTTGGTCCCTGGATATGAGGCGCCTGTTTATATTTGCTGGGGGCAGAGAAACCGTTCAGCTTTGGTGCGCGTTCCTATGTATAAGCCAGGAGAGGAAATTTCTACCCGTGCAGAGATGAGGAGTCCTGACCCTGCGTGTAATCCCTATTTAGCTTTTGCTGTGATGTTGGCAGCTGGTCTGGAAGGCATAGAGAAAGGATATGAATTACCAGACCCGATAGAAAAGGATATCTACATCCTGAGTGATGAAGAAAGAGGGGCCCGGGGCATAAAAATGCTCCCGGGAAGCTTAATCGAGGCAATCCAGATTACTGAGAAGAGCGACCTGGTTAGAAAGACTCTGGGAGAACACATATTCAGCAAATTTATAGATAACAAGAAGATTGAGTGGGACCGCTATCGCACTCAGGTTACAGACTACGAACTGCAGAAGTATTTGCCGATATTATAAATGAGGAATAAACAAAGAAATGAGAGACGAGGTAGAGAAGGCATTATCCAGGATTCGGCCGGCCCTTCAAGCCGATGGCGGAGATGTGGAGCTGGTCGAGGTTACAGATGAAGGCGTGGTTAGGGTAAGGTTGACTGGAGCCTGCCGTGGCTGTCCTTTGTCCAGGATGACACTGGAAATGAGTATCGCCGAGGAGTTGAAGAAGCAAGTTCCTGGAGTTAAGGAAGTAGAGGCAATCTGAGGAAAATTGCCTGGTAATGGAGAATTTGTAGAATTTCATATTGAATTTTTTTTATTCTGGTTTTTGAGAGAGATATTCTCTTTAGATAGAAAATTGCCCTGCAGTAGCGGGGCAATTTTTTGTGAGGGAGTTTGGGGTTTTGGCTAAAAAATCGTGATGGCTGCTTTACCAGATTCCCTCGCATAGAGAATGCAAGGGTTCGACCCATGATTTTTTCAATGAAACCAATAATTCTACTTTCGCTTCTTCTCGTCCTTAATTTTCGAGCATGGGCTTTTGAAATCCGCCTTTCCAGCACTGTGGCAACGCCAGGCGATACTCTGGCAGTGGAAGTTGAAGGGGTGAACACAGATAGTAAATATTCCTGCTGGTTTAATGCGAGGGAGTATCCCGTCTATTCTACAGAAAGAGGCTCTCTTAGGATACTGATTGGACTGCCACATAGTTTCGTTCCTGGCAGGTATGCTGTTCTAATTCTGGAAAAGAGCAGGGAAAAAAAGACGAAGAGAAGATATGAGTTATTGACTGTTAATAGAAAGATTTTTCCCGTATCAGATGTTAAATTCACTCCAGAAAAGTGGAAATTGATTGGTTCCCCTCTCAACAAAAGAGAGAGAGCTTTGATTATTAGTGCCTTAAAAATTGAGGGGAAAGAACAGAATTGGGAAAAAAAATTCGTTCTGCCAGTCGAGGGCAAGATTGTTGGAGAGTATGGTGTTAAGAGAATGGCCGGCGAAGAATTTCTATGGGGCCATCAAGGAATCGATCTAAAGGGTCCCGAAGGCACCCCAGTTCAGGCAGCCAATAGTGGTGAGGTTATTCTGGCGGAAGAAAAGTTCTATCTTCATGGAAAGACCGTAATGATTGATCACGGGCAAGGCGTGATCACAATTTATCTCCATTTAAAGACTATCAATGTTGAAAAGGGAGAAGAAGTTGCAAAGGGACAGATTATTGGTAGGGTGGGAGAGACTGGTCTTGCCACAGCTCCCCATCTCCATTGGGGATTATATGTCCACGGTGTGCCTGTCGACCCTCTTCCATGGGTAGAGAGGGAATACTGAATGTCACGGTGCCTGAATGATTAGAGCTATAAATCTTACCAAGAGATTTGGCCATTTGTATGCGGTGGATAACCTGAATTTGGAAATTTCTGCGGGAGAAATTTTTGGCTTCTTGGGACCGAATGGAGCGGGAAAGACTACCACAATAAGAATATTGGCTGGACTCATAAGACCGACCAGTGGTCGGGCGTTGGTGGGAGGGTACGATATCCAGAAGGAGCCAGAAAAGGCTAAGAAAATTATTGGCCTGGTCCCCGAGCATCCTTTCCTTTACCAGAAATTGACGGGCGGGGAGTTTCTAAGTTTTGTTGCAGATTTATACGAAATTCCGTTTGAGACAAAGAAAAGAAGAATAGCGGAGCTTCTTTCTTTATTTGAGATAAACAAGTGGGAAAATGTTTTGATCGAAAATTATTCACACGGGATGCAGCGAAGGTTGGTAATGGCTTCGGTGCTTCTGCACAACCCAAGAGTAATCTTCCTGGATGAGCCCTTGGTGGGTTTAGACCCTAAAGCTGGGAGAATAGTAAAGAGGCTTTTCCAGGAGCTTTCCCAGAGGAAGGTGACAATTTTTATGTCCACTCATACCGTGGAGATTGCTGAGAAATTGTGCCAGCGCATTGGGATTGTCCAGGATGGGAAACTAATTGCTGTGGGCACAAATGAAGAGTTAAGAAGAAAGGCAGCAGGAGAAGGGGAAATGGCCGAGCGCGCAGGTCTGGAAGATATATTTCTAAAACTGACTGGTGGTCCCGAATACGAGCAATTATTGAAATATTTACAATGATTTTTGAAAAAGGATTTATTTTGTAGGGGTTTGATTTATTAAACCCGTTATCGGCGTGCTCAATGATTTTGTCGGGCTCGGGGACGAGCCCGACTACCGTGCCAGGTACTCGGGTTCGTCCCTGACCCCGAGGGAAGATTGAGTCCCTACATAAAATAGAGAAGGAGAGGTGCCCAGGCTAGAAATGGAGATAGCTCTCTTATGTCAAATGAAGTTTCGGGAAGTTAGAAATCGGTTTCAGTTTATGGAAACGGGGGCAAAAATAAAGAACGGTTTCCTGTTGGCAATCGGCTTTCTCTTTTTCTGGGCGCTATATAGCGGATTTTACCGTGTCCTAACCTATCTTCGAGAAGTTCCTCTTCTGGGACCGATACTGCTGGTTAAACTTCTTTCTATGGTCTTTCTTACATTTTTAGCGATGCTTGTTTTCAGCAATGTCATCACTTCCTTTTCCACTGTATATTTCTCTTCCGACTTACCCTTTCTACTGTCCACTCCCTTACCATTCCGTTCAATTTTTGGAATTAAGTTTCTGGAAACGTTAATCTATTCTTCCTGGATGGTGGTTCTTGCTTTCTGTCCATTTCTTTTGGCGTATGGAAAAACCTATTCTTCGAAGGTTCCATTCTATCTCCAGGTTATCTTGGTGTTGATACCGTTTTTAGTGCTCGCCGCAGGCGCGGGTATTATTTTTTCTCTTATTCTTATGCACTTTTTCCCCGCAAGAAAGACAAGGGATATACTTTTAGTTCTGGCTATATTCTCAGGAGGTGGGCTATACCTACTCTTTCGGATGCTCCAGCCCGAGAAGCTGGTTAAACCTGAAGCAATGGGTAGTGTGCTGAACTATCTTGCTATGATAAGAGCACCCAGTTCGAAGTTCTTACCGAGCTCTTGGATAACTCTTGGAGTTGCCTATGCGACCCATGGAGATTTTCTTGGCTATATTCAATACTTTTCAATTCTCGTTTCAGTAGCTATAGGCGTGTTGTTAATTTGTCTCTTTTTAGCGAACAGAATATACTATTCCAACTGGCTGAGTGCCCAAGAGGGTGCCGGCCAGAGCCTAAGAAAAGATAGAATAGGAAAAGTGATTCGCTTTCTGTTTAAAGGATCTTCTCGACAGATAAGAGCACTTTTAGAAAAGGATACCAAGCTATTCTTTCGAGATACTGGTCAGTGGTCCCAACTCCTCCTCTTGGGAGCGCTAGTAATTGTTTATCTTTTTAATATTTATAAATTGCCCTTGGATACTATCTATTTGAAGAGCCTCGTCTCTTTTCTAAATATAGGCTTGGCTGGATTTGTGCTGGCAGCTTTGGCCCTTCGCTTTGTTTATCCAGCAGTAAGCGTTGAAGGGTCGTCTTTCTGGATTATTCAGTGCTCGCCCCTTTCCGTAGGGAGATTTTTGAAAGAAAAGTTCTGGATTAGCTTTTTTCCTCTACTTATTCTGGCAGGGTTTTTGGTCTTGGTTTCTAATCTATTCTTAAAAGCAGATGTTTTCATGACATTACTCTCTTTGGTAAGTGTAGAAGTGATGGTAGCGGGATTAACTAGTCTGGCATTGGGAATGGGAGCGATCTATCCCAAGTTTCATGTGGAAAATATCTCTCAGATTGAATCATCGCTTGGTGGAATTCTATTTATGATTTATGCACTCTTTTATGTGGGTGTGATTATTGCACTGGAGGCTTTGCCGGTGAGAAGCTATTTTCAGTATTCTTTTGGTTTTAAAGATAGCTTTTATTGGCCTGCAATTGCTATTGTGATTGTTGCTTTCGTTATTTTCAATATGGTGGCGATTTGGCTGCCTCTTCACTTGGGAAAGAAGGCTTTACTAATTTATGAGGAATAACCGCTAACCTCCTCTTTCAATTTCCAGAGAGAAAGATTTTCCTTCCACAAGAAGAACAGACCAAGACCTACGATTAGAGTGAACTGAAGCAAATGTATTAGTACAGCGTAACTTAGTGCCCGGCTTTTATCAACTGCAAAAAGGGCGAGAGCAGTGACACAGAAATATTCATAGACCCCAACAAAAGCTGGAGACGAGGGAATCATTAAGCCCAGCGCTATTACAGCCATTGTAAGATACGCTTGAGGGTAAGATATCGATAAATTGAGCGCCTTTGCTCCCAGATAGAACGTTGTGCCGTCAAAAGTCCAAACCAAGATAGAAAGAAAAGAAACGCTCAGTATTTCCTTCCGTCTACGCAACACATTTAATCCCTCAGTAAAGTAGCTCACTAAGTTAAGCATTTTCTTCAAAATAGGTTCTTTGAGGAAGGCGAACAGCTTTTTGATAACCTTATTGGTTAGTTCTTTGTAACGCATCATTATGTACAGAAGAATTAGCATACCTAAAAATAGGCCCCAGGCAGCATAAGTCATTTTTTTGAGCCATTGAGGGAAAACGTGTTGTGGAGAGTAACCGCTTCCCAGAAAAAGTAACGCTAACAATAGAAGAACAACCAGAGTAAGTCCATCAAAGACTCTCTCTACAACAATTGTCGCCAGCGAGGAGCTCTTACTAATATTTTCCTTCTTTCCATTTACATAAGCGCGTATGAGTTCTCCAACTCTCAGCGGCAAAAGATTATTCGCCATAAATCCAATAAGAACTGTTGAAACTAAGTTTAAAAGTTTGCACTTCTTTATAGGTAAAAGAAGGTATTTCCATCTTACACCCCGCATCAAAAATCCAAACATATAGGAAACTACTGCTGGGAATAGCCAGTAGTAATTAGCCATTTTCAGTGCCCTTCTGCCTTCCTCTACATCAAATCTACGAAAAGCAAGGTAAAGAAAGAAAATGCTGATTAATATTCCAGCGATAATCATCCACTTAGATCTTTTCATTTTAAAAAGGTGACAGGTACTTTTTTATTCTTGGCAAAAAAGGTGACAGGTACTTTTTTACAAAAAGAAATGCCGGAGGTCGGATTCGAACCGACACGAGCTTTGGGCTCATGGGTTTTTGAGACCCACATGTCTGCCAATTACATCACTCCGGCAAAAATTTTCTAAGAATAAAAAATTTTCTGGAATTTATTCTATAATATAAACTGTAAATTGTCAAGGCAATTAGAAAAAGTTTGACTTTACACGATTTGTTAAGTATAATTAAAAATAAGAAAAAACTAATGGGAGGAAAATTTATGGAAAAGAAGGAAACTCAGAAATTCTGGGAAAGGGCGGAAAAACAACTTAGAGAACTCAGCGCCAGGGCCGTAAAAATTGCCAAAGGCGTGCAACAGGAGGCTATCTATGGTGTAAAGATAGGTAAGCTAAAGGTTGAGGAACTGGGACTGGAGAGTAAAAAGACAAAACTTTTCCAGCAAATAGGTGCAGAGAGTTTTAAGTTGGTTAAGGAGAACAAGCTCAAAAACAATAAAGTTTCCAAGTTGTGCGCTCAGGTAGATAAAATAAATAGAGAGATTAGAAAGAAAAAGGCTGACTCATCCTCGCTGAAAAAGAAGCTATCCGAAGGCGTTAAGAAGCTCAAATGAAAAGTTGAGCAAAGTTTGCGTGAGATGGGGGCGTAGTTCAGTTGGGAGAACGCATCCTTGGCAGGGATGAGGTCGCCGGTTCGACTCCGGTCGCCTCCACCATTTTTGTAAGCGGTTTACGGTATGGAGAACCAGACTAAAGGGTCATCCTTTATTAAGAGCTTTTTTGTTGAGAGAAAAATCGGAATTATTGTAAGTATCGTTTTGGTTTCTGTCCTCATTTATGGTAATAGTGTCAAGTGCGATTTTGTGTTGGATGACAACTATATTATTGAAGAGAACAGTGTTATCAGAAGCCTAAAAAATATCCCGTTGATTTTTTCATCTGGTTATTGGGATCATACAGGGAGTGACCATACAGGGAGTAATGCTTACCGTCCTATAGCCATTACCTCATTCGCTATAGATTATTGGTTATGGAAGTTAAACCCAATGGGCTATCATCTACATAATCTTCTTATACACACACTAAATAGTTTACTTTTTTTCTATATGTTGCTTTCAATCTTCAAAGGAGATCAACAACTATACAAGCCGTTCAACCAATATCTAATAATTTGGTTTTTACCAATATTATTTGCTGTACATCCTATTCACACAGAGGCTGTAACAAGTGTTGTTGGTCGGGCAGACCTAATGGCTACTTTTTTCGTTCTTGCCGCTTACTTAATGTATATTAAATTTTTGGAGAAGAAATATTTTCGCTACTATGTAATTTCTATAGTGAGCTTTGGGTTAGCGCTATTGTCAAAAGAAATGGCTATAGCTTTTATGGGGATAATTTTTTTGCACGATGTTTTTTCAGGAAATTTTGCGCGTAGTGACGCCGATAATCAGAATTTACTACATCGTTTACAGAGACTCTATTTACATCTCCGATATTACTTAGGCTATATAGCCATGGCAGGACTTTATATTGGTGTAAGAATATTCCTTTTTGGCCGTATTGGATCTGACACCACAAGACAATTTTTCTTTAATAAATCTCTTGCGGTTAGATTTCTCACGATGTCAAAAGTTATGGCTTATTATGTAAAGTCACTGATTATTCCCTATCCCTTGCATGTAGAGTATGGGGATTATAGCGTAATCAAGATGTCATATTATGTTTTTGAGCCTAGTACACTTTTGTCATTGTGTGTTTTGATTTTAATGGGTGGTCTTGTGATTTGGTTTTTTAAGCGTATAAAACTGGCTTCTTTTGGTCTTGCAATTTTTTTTCTAACTATACTTCCTGTTTCCCATATAGTTCCCATAGGTGCTCTTATGGGTGAGCGTTTTTTGTACCTTCCTTCGGTTGGTTTTACTCTATTTTTTTCGTTATTTTTTATTAGATATCAACAACGCTTGCGGGTAATTGGACTCGTTTCTTTATTATTGATTATAATAGTTATTGGGCTGTACAGTATAGTAACTGTGAGGCGCAATTTTGATTGGAGAAGTGAATATAATCTTTGGGCAAGTACTGTCGAAACTACTCCGGACAATCATATTGCACATTTTAATTTGGGGGTGGTATGTTCACGGGAAAATAGGTTAACGGAAGCACTTTTTCATTATAACAAATCTATCGAGTTTTCGCCTACATTCTACGATGGCTATCTTGGCTTAAGTAATGTATATATGAAATTGAATTTGTATGATAAGGCAATGGATACACTAATTAAAGCAACTATATTATTTCCAAAAGACTATCGTGCTTTTTACAACCTTGGGAATGCTTACTTACATAAAGGAGATCTAAAGCAAGCAGTATCTGTATATCGAAAGTCATTAGAAATCAATCCACGGTCTGCAGAGGCTTATGGCAATTTAGCCATTGCATTAATATGGGCAAAAGATTTTTTAAATGCTGAAATAGCCTGTGATAAAGCGATAGAACTCGAACCCAGGAATGCTCTTTTTCATAATACGCTGGGAGCAATAGAGTTTTCCCTCGGTAAGACACAAGAATCTATACTCGCTTTTGAAAAGGCTCTGGCCATTCAACCCGAGTATGGAGAAGCACGGAAGAATCTTGAAGAGGCAAAGCAGAAGCTTCTAAGTCGTTGAAATAATCAATTCTTCTAAGCCAATTTGTGAAAGTGCGAAGAAAGACAGGAATACGGATTATTGCGGGTAGCCTTAAAGGCAAGACAGTAAAGAGCTTGCCTGGGTTGGCTACCCGCCCACTTTTGGGAAGAATAAGGAAGTCTCTTTTCGATATTCTGGGAGATAAGGTAGTTGATGCAAGTTTTCTTGATTTATATGCTGGCACGGGAAGTGTGGGAATAGAAGCCTTGTCCCGGGGAGCGCGCTATGTTCTTTTTGTGGAAAAAGAGACTCGCTTGACAATATTGATCAGGGAAAATTTAGGAAGACTTGGGCTGGAAATGAGAGCAAGGGTCATCGAAGCGGATGTATTGAATTACAGTAAAGAAGGAAGGAAATTTTGTCTGCAAGAACAATTCGATTTAATTTTCGTTGGACCTCCTTATAAATTGAATCTGGTTAAGGATACTTTAGATTTGATATTTAGGCTAAGCCTACTAAAGAAAAACGGGTGGGCTATCTGCCAGCACCACTTTAAAGAGGAAGTACCAGAAAAAGAGGGATTCCTGTCCCTTTTTAGAAAAGAACATTACGGAAAGATGGTAATGAGCTTTTATAAAATTTGTACCAAAACTGTGAGGTAGCTCATAGTTCTGAGCAAAGGAAACTACATTCCAGAAACATCCGGCTAGCAGTAATTTCTTAGGGGGCAATTAAGATGAAAACTATGGCAATACTTGCCGACCTGAAAAGAAAGAAAGCCAGATCGGTTGTTCAAAAGTTGACTTCTTTCTTAGGGAGAAAGAAGATAAAGGTTTTAGTGAATGAGATTCCAAAGCAAGCCGATTTGGTTATTGCATTGGGTGGTGACGGTACTATACTAAAGGTAGCCCGTCAGGTAAGTGGACTTAATCTGCCAGTGTTAGGGGTTAATCTTGGTGAACTTGGATTCTTGGCAGGAGTGAATCTCTCGGACTTCTACTCAACATTGGGTCTAATCTTGAAAAAAAGATTCAGGACTGTGGAGAGGATGCTATTATGTTCCGAAGTAGTTCGTAAAAGTAAAACTGTAGGCCGATTCTTAGCTTTAAACGATGTAGTAGTAAAAAATGGAGTTACAGCGAGAGTAATAAGACTGAGATTGGAAGTAAATAACCAGTATGTTGCCACATATGTCGGAGACGGTTTAATTGTTTCTACCCCTACAGGTTCCACAGCTTATTCCTTAGCCGCCAGTGGTCCCATAGTTCACCCGGATTTATCTCTTATTATCCTGTCCCCTATTTGCCCACATACCTTAGCTTTACGCCCATTGATTATCTCTTCTGGGGATACGATTAAGATTTTGGTTGAGAGTGATCATCATGAGGTTATTCTTACCATGGATGGGCAGGAAAATATTCCGTTGCATCTGGGAGATTTGGTTCGAGTAAGGAAGGCAAAGGAAAGATTAAAGCTGATTGTCCCAGAGAAGAAAGGTTATTATCAGATACTGAGGACGAAGTTCAAATGGGGAGGGAGATAGAAAAGGGCTTAATTTGTTCCGCGCCAGGAAATTTCCTTACGCTCGAAAACTTCGGCCTCTGCAGGGCGCAGAATCAAACTCCCCTTCGGGTCGAACAAGATTCTGCTGGGAAGCTAATTTAGTCGGCCTCGTTTTCTTACTAAAATTTCCAATGCTTGTCACAAATTAAGTCCTTTTCTTGTGTGGAACTAAAATTTTTGCTAAAGTTTCTAACGCGATCACAAATCGAACTTTTCTTGTGAGTAAATGCGGTCGGACTAGCAATCATTTGAGGATATGATGTTACAGGAGTTATCCATAAAGAATTTTGCTTTGATTGAAGAATTGCATATCTCTTTTGATAAGGGTTTGAATATTTTGACCGGCGAGACTGGAGCTGGTAAGTCAATAATTATTGGAGCGATCGGGCTTATTCTGGGTGGGCGAGCCTCTTCTGAGGTGGTCAGGAAAGGCAGTGATCTCTGTGAGGTCACAGGGCTATTTGAGATTAAGGAGAATGGTAGGTTAAAAGAGATGCTGACTGAGAAGGGCCTTTTGAGCCAAGAAGAAGAGTTTGTCCTGAAAAGGGAATTGAGTCGGCAAGGAAGGAGTCGATGTCTTCTGAACGGCCAGATTATTACTTTGGGAATGCTGGAAGAGGTCGGAAACTACCTGGTGGATGTGCACGGGCAACATGAACATCAAGCCCTGCTCAAACCCGGTGTTGCTACAGACCTCTTGGACGAATTTGGAGCGTTAATGGAGTTGAGAAAGAGAATTGAAGATACTTATCGGAGATTTCGAGAGAAAGCACGTCAACTGGAGGAATTACGTGCCTCAGAGAAACAACGGGAACAGCAAATAGACCTTTATCAATTTCAAACAAAAGAGATTGACCAGGCTAATCTCTCTATAGAGGAAGAGGAAGCTCTGGATAAAGAATATGTAGTTTTGAGTAATGCGGAAAAGTTGAACCAGTTGAGCCAGGAACTTTATCACCATATTTATGAAGGGGCAGGTTCCATTACGGAGAAGATGGCCCTGGTGGAAAGAGGTCTGGAAAGGCTGGTTGCTATCGACGAGACGTTAAAGGATGGCTTAAAAGAGATGGGCGAGGTAAAGTATCGTATGGATGAGATGGCTGTAATGATAAGGGATTATGCAAGAAAAATAGAATTTAATCCCCAAAGGCTGGAGGCGATACTGGAAAGGAAAGAGTTAATTAATAGACTTAGGCGAAAATATGGAAATGCAATAAAAGACATTCTAAATTATAGAAAAGAAGCACAGGTTAAGTTGGACAGACTGGTTAATAGTGCCGAGAGTATGGAAGAGATTACGAGTGAGGTCAAGAGACTTGAGGAACAACTTGTACAGGAGGCTGGCAAGCTTTCCCATGAGAGAAAAATAGCAGGAGCTAAGTTAAAGAAGGAAACAGAACAGGAACTTAAAGAGTTGGGAATGGAAAAGGTGAGATTCGATGTGGAGATTGAACAAGGCGAAATAAAATCCACGGGTTGGGACGAAGTCCAGTTTTTAGTTGCTCCCAATGTGGGAGAGGATTTAAAGCCTATAAATCGGATTGCTTCTGGCGGAGAGATATCACGTATAATGTTAGGGCTGAAAACTATTCTGGCGCGGGCGGATAAGATACCGACTTTGATCTTTGATGAAATCGATACAGCTATAGGCGGAAGAATTGCCCAGGTTGTGGGGAGAAAAATGAGAGGCCTTTCTCCAGCTCATCAGGTTATCTGCGTTACTCATCTTCCACAAATTGCTGTTTTCGCATCGAACCACTATTATGTGGGCAAAGAGATTAGCGCTGGGCGCACAAAGACACTAGTTGACCTCTTGGATAAGAAGGGAAGAGAAAATGAGATTGCCCGCATGTTGGGTGGGGAGCGACTGACAGAGTTAACTTTGAAACATGCCAGAGAAATGATAAGAGAAGGCCGGTCTTAAGATTTTGGTAAAGATATGGGAAAAATTATAATAAATACTGACCATTGTAAAGGTTGTGAATTATGTGTGGTATCATGTCCAAAACATCTCATAAAATTATCAGAAGAATTGAATCCGGCTGGTTACCATCCGGCTGAGTTTGTTGATAATGGGGAGTGTAACAGTTGCGGTTTATGCTACCAGATGTGTCCTGATGTGGCAATTGAGGTGTGGAGGGAGGGATGAAGGGATAGTTATCGGAGTCGCTCGGTAGTGTAGGGCTTTATGCCCGTAGTAATTACGCCCATAAAGGGCTACACTACGTGAAACCTGGCGGATTTGAAGCTCCTGAAACTATCCCTTCATCCTCGGGGTTGTTGAGAGGTGGGGATAGTTTTTGGAGGCGCTCGGATAGAGCCTCGAAAAATAGTTTGCTCATGCCCGAGGAATTTCTTGACGCCAAAAAACTTCGGACTTTGCAAGGCGCAAATCAAAACTCCTCGCTTCGCTCGTCGGACAGTGATTTGCTTGAAGAGAACCAGCCGTCCTCGTTTTTTGGCTAAAATTCCAAAAGTCCTTCGCAAACTATTTTTCGAATCTGGGGGTGTTTAAGAGGTGGGATAGTTTTCGGAGGATGGCACTGTAAACAGTGCCCGACCAATGTTGGTGGGGCACCCTTTAGGGTGCCGAAGTAGGCACGGTTTCAACCGTGCATAAATTAGGTTTTTTGGAGTTATGGAAAGATGGAAGATAGGATCCTAATGAAGGGTAATCATGCTGTAGGTGAGGGAGCAATACGGGCAGGCTGCCAGGCTTATTTCGGCTATCCTATCACGCCTCAAAACGAGATAACTGCATATATGGCTAAGAGAATGTTAGAGGAAGAAAGGGTCTTTATACAAGCGGAGAGCGAAATAGCTGCAATTAATATGGTCTTTGGCGCTTCCCTGGCAGGCGCCCGGGCAATGACTTCTTCTTCCTCTCCTGGGATAAGTTTGAAACAGGAAGGCATTTCCTACATGGTAGGTTGTGAACTCCCGGGCGTGATTGTAAATATTCAGAGGGGAGGGCCTGGTTTGGGCAATATTTCCGGCGCTCAGGGAGACTACTTTCAGGCGACAAGGGGAGGTGGACACGGAGATTACTATTTGATTGTGCTTGCTCCCGCTTCGGTTCAGGAGATGTTTGATTTAACCCGAGAAGCCTTCGATTTGGCTGATAAGTACAGAAATCCTGTTATTATCCTTGCCGATGGTATTCTTGGCCAGATGCTCGAACCGGTAAGGATTGAGAAGAAGAAGCCTGTGTTGAGTTTCACTACTAAAAAAGAGTGGATTCTGGACGGCTGTAAAGGAAGAGAGCCTCGAATGATTCGTTCACTATTGATGGAGGAAGGAGTCTTGGAAGAGCACAACTGGAAACTTAACAAGAAGTATGAAAAGATGAAGACCTCAGAAGTAAGAGTGGAGACCGATAATCTCGAAGATGCTGAACTGGCGCTGGTCGGCTATGGTACCTCTGCCCGGATATGCAATGAGGCAATGAAAGCTGCTCGGCGAAAGGGAATAAGAGTGGGGTTGATTAGACCAATTACACTCTGGCCTTTCCCGGAGAAAGTCATAGCTGAGAATGTAAGAAAACTAAAAGCATTTCTTGCTATAGAAATGAGCCTTGGGCAGATGGTTGAGGATGTGCGATTGGCGGCTAATGGAAAATGTCCGGTATATTTTTATGGAAAGCCTGGAAGCGGTATTCCAGAAGTGAATGTAATCGTGGATAGAATAGAGAAAATATTGAAATGAAGAAACTGTTTTCACGACCAGAAAGTTTGAGAGCAAAAGGAAATCTTTATTGCCCGGGTTGTGGGCACGGGATTGTCCACCGCCTAATTGCTGAAGTTATCGATGAGCTGGGAATAAGAGAGAAGACAATTGGTGTTGCCCCGGTTGGATGTGCTGTTTTTGCCTACGATTATTGGAATTTCGACGTCACAGAAGCAGCGCATGGCAGGCCTCCTGCTGTAGCTACTGGAATCAAGAGAGTCTTTCCGGATAGAATTGTTTTTACCTATCAGGGTGATGGTGATCTGGCTGCAATCGGCACGGCGGAAACGGTCCATGTTGCTAATCGAGGAGAAAATATCACCATCATATTCGTAAATAATGGCGTCTATGGTATGACCGGCGGTCAGATGGCTCCCACAACGCTTATCGCTCAGAAGACGGCCACCACTCCTTTAGGGAGAGACCCTAAAATTGCTGGTTATCCCATTAAGATTTCCGAAGCGCTGGGACAGCTGGAAGGCTCTGTTTATATTGAGAGGGTAGCAGTAAATAGTGCCAAGAATACCATTAAGGCAAAGAGAGCGATTAAAAAAGCATTTCAGACTCAGATAGATAATAAGGGATTCTCATTAGTGGAAGTACTATCCATGTGTCCAACTGGATGGGAAATTAGCCCCGTCGAAGCGCTAAAGTGGATTGAAGAGAAGATGGTACGTACTTTTCCTTTGGGAGTAATAAAGGATAAAACCTATCTGTAGGGGATCAATTTATTGAGCCCGTTTATGCCACATTGTTTCTGCGGACAGAAAGAGGCACATCTATGAGGGAAGAAATAATTATGGCTGGCTCCGGCGGTCAGGGAATAATGTTTGCCGGGACTTTGCTTGCCCATGCCGCAATGGAGGAAGGACTCAATGTAACTTACTTTCCTTCCTATGGAGCTGAAATGCGTGGGGGGACGGCTAACTGCACGGTGATTATTTCTGATGATAACATAGGTTCTCCTGTGGTCACTAATCCCTCTACTCTTCTGGCAATGAATGAGAGCTGTTTACAGGGATTTGCCCCAAAAGTTAGGAGAAATGGATTGATAATAGTAAATTCATCTTTGTTGAAAAAAGAAATAGGAATCGGCGACATTGAAGTTTTAGAGATTCCAGCCACGGAATTGGCTGAGAGGTTAGGAGATAAGAGAGTGGCAAATATGGTGATTTTAGGAGCATACATAAAGAGAAGAAAAGTGGTCCCCCTAAAGCGAACTATCGAATGCTTGGAAAAAGTTCTGGGTGAAGGAAGAGAGGACCTAATTGAGCTGAACAAAAAAGCACTCAGGAAAGGAGAAGAATACAGATGATTCGAAAAGCCAAAATTTCTGATATCAAAGAACTACACAAGTTGATAAATTTTTATGCTGACCGAGGGAGTATGCTGCCCAGGTCGTTAAATGAACTCTATGAAAACCTGAGGGATTTCTTGGTTTTTGAGCAAAATGGAGAAATTTTAGGTTGTTGTGCTCTGCATGTTTCCTGGGAAGACCTTGGTGAAATCAAGTCTCTGGCGGTTAAGCCTGGAAACACAGGGAAGGGAATTGGCACAAAGCTTATTGAGGGATGTCTTGAAGAGACAGAAGAACTGGGAATAAAGAAAGTTTTTGCCCTGACCTTTAATCCAGACTATTTTAAGAAAAGAGGTTTTAAGAAGATAGAAAAAGAAGAATTACCACACAAGATATGGAGTGAGTGTATAAATTGCCCAAAATTCCCCAATTGTGATGAGATAGCTATGTTAAAAGAAATGGGATAAGAAAAGGGGACAGAAAAGGGGACAGGCTACTTTTTTTTCGCCTCGCCGGGACAAGAAAAGGGGACAGGCAAGAAAAGGGGACAGGCTACTTTTTTTTGCCTCGCCGGAAGGGAGAGAATCAGAACA
>Ga0209314_10000657_pt1 | contig 15419 bp, 15 predicted proteins | sample I19B2metaG_FD_184146 | JGI IMG/M metagenome (GOLD analysis project Ga0209314, IMG submission 184146) | Lake sediment bacterial and archeal communities from Gulf of Boni, Indonesia to study Microbial Dark Matter (Phase II) - ​I19B2 metaG... | ecosystem: Environmental > Aquatic > Freshwater >...
TACCGTTTTTCTGGCAATTCTTTTTTCAATGATCCTCAGCGTGCTTTTATCCACGATGTAGTCGTCTGGGGTAACGGCTCCGGACACCACCGATTCGCCAAGTCCCCAGTTGCCCTCGATGACTATCTGACTCGGCTCCCCAGTAACGGGGTTTATGGTGAAGATGACGCCGGCGGCCCTAGCGTTAACCATCTTTTGAACCCCCACGCTGATGAGAACTTGCTCATGTTTAAAGCCCTTCTGAGTTCGGTAAAAGATGGCCCTGGGTGTGAACAAGCTCGACCAACACTTTATGGTTGTTTCAATAAGCTCCTCAGGTCCTCTCACATTTAGGTAAGTTTCTTGTTGTCCAGCGAAGGAGGCGTCAGGCAGGTCTTCAGCTGTGGCGCTCGATCGTACAGCCACGAACACTTGCGCTGATTCCGTCCTTTTAGCAAGTTCATCGTAAGCCTTTTTTATGGCTGCTTCGATTTCACGTGGCATCGGAGTCGATTCGATGAGTTGACGGACTTTTCTGGAGGCTTCTTCATATTGCTTAGGATCGTTCACGTCAGTAACGATTTCTTCGATAATTTTGTATATTTTTCCAGCAATCCCGGATTCTGTAATGAACTTTTTATAGGTGTACGCGGTGATCGCAAACCCAGGCGGAACAGGTATCTCTGCACGAAGCATTTCACCTAGGTTCGCGTTTTTGCCTCCAACAAGGGGAATATCCTCTTTTTTTAAATCCTCAAACCAGAGGATAAGTTCCTCCTCAGACGAAATTTTCCCTTTCTCGTACGGTTTCAACATTTTCCACCCCCATCTAGTCTACAGTTTTCTCGATGACTGTCCGACAGGTGATGGGTAACTTGGCCCCTCCCAATCTTAACGCTTCCTTCGCAGCTTCAATACCGTCCTCATTAACTTTGATCATAACGAGGGCTTGTCCTGGTTTCACTCGTGCCGCAGTTCCTACAGGTTTACCGAAGGCCCTCTTCATTCCATCCTGAAGTCGATCTGCATGCGCCCCAAAAATCATTTTGTTTTCCCGAAGCACGGTGTGTGGGTAGGACAAGATTCGTAAGAAATAACTGTTTCCCAACCTATCAGAAAGAACTCGATTTACTGCCACACGGGCTGCTTCCAATGCGTTGTGGCGAACCTGAGCCTCCCTTTGGGCAATTAAAAGAACTTGGTATTCAAATTTACCTGCAGTATCTCCCATCGTAAACTTGGTGATTTTCGGTGGAGGAGAGCCTCGAATATACTCCTTCCTCGTGTAGGGCTGACCCTTCGCCTTTCGGTAGCAGCGTGCCCTCATAGCTTTCTCCTCCCCTCAGCATACAGCAAGATGGTGATATTTAAAGCCTTTATTGAAAACGCTATTCCTTGTTTTAAACCTTTCCTATGCATTTTCACATTATATGGAGCATAGAGATATTCTAAAATCCTCAGTCAATGTTCTGAGAAGCCAAAGAACAGAATGAGCTCCTGAGCAATTCTTCCGTCCTCGTCCGACAATGTTCTAATGCCACGACGTATCCATAGAGGGAGAAAACGTTGGCAGTATCTTGTCGCAAAGCGATAGTCTAAGAAGATTATGGCTCCTCGATCCTCTAGGGATCGTATGGGTCTGCCAGCGGCTTGAGAAGCCTTTTTGAGGGCGGGAAGAACATAACCGTACTCGCGGCCATGCCCAGGAAAGCAACTCTCATAATAGCTGACCTGTGCGCTCGTTCTTGGAGTGGGTTCAGCGTAGGGCACACCAACCACGACCACAGAATTCATCGTATCGCCGGGGTAATCGGCTCCCTCAGACGATCGACCGCCTTGAACCCCCAGCAGAACCGCGCCTCCACGCTTAGCATACGACTTAAATCTATTCACAAGCAGGTCGTTTTCTTTAGAGGCCATACCCCTATGCTCAGAAAACAAGGGTTTATTGATCGTCGTTTCCAATTCAGCCTCGAGTAGTCCCTCCAACACATCGTAGGAAGTAGCGAATACACCCACGTTGGCTGGGGTGCAACGAACCACCTCTGCTATGCGCTTTACCAGTTTTTTGTACATACTTCTTGTTCGTCGTTTCATGGCGGTAGTGACACCGCAAGAAACAAGAGGGAGAATGTGCTCTCTCGGGAACGGGGATGGGACCGCTTTTCGAATGGTCGTTCCGGGCAAGTGGGTTATTTTCATGTATGATTCGAGAGGCTCTAGTGTTCCTGATATGCCGACGCTACAACATACGGATGAAAAAATGGGAGCCGTAATTTTGCCAGGATCCAACGCCACGATTTCTAGTCGAGCAGAGGTCGCGCCTGTCTTTGCCGCATATTTGCCTAAAATGTGGGTAAAAGAGACATCGTTAGAGGTTTCTAGCCACTTGCGAAGGAACTCGCCCACCTTGTGGATGTAGGAGCGTGGATACTTCCCTTGCGATAATAAACTACGCTTGATCAGGTTTCCGGTGTTATGCAGGTATTCAAAAAAGGTTAGGGCCTCGTCTATCCCTGCCTTTGTTCTGATCGTTTCGATCAAAAAATCGGGAGGAATACGCCTCTCCTCTTCCACTCGCGTCGCTATCCTTTCTATTATCGCCTTAAATTGTCTAGAGAAGGCAGCGATGTCTCTATAATGGAATTTCTTAGCCTCTTGTTCCGCTTGTCGAATTGCAGCCAGGGAGAGGTTGTCGCTGGCTATCTCCACGGCGGTGCCCGGGAGGTTGTGCGCTTCATCCACAATGAGAATGGTTTCGCGCAAGGGTTTTTCAAGCTGCTTTAGGAAGGCGCCACGGATGACTGAATCGAAAACGTATATGTAACTCAATGCGACGACATCAACCTCACCGATCACGAGCTTGGTCAATTCATAGGGACAGAAGCCTTCTGCTCTACAAACTTCTTGAATCTCGGAAGCAGTGTAAGGCTTAGACGAGACATACGACTGAAGCTCTGCGAACCTATCAACATTTCTATGTATGTTTTCATGATAGGGACACTGCTCCCTAGCCTTCAACAATTCACAGACCTCCATTGCCGACCTAGCGTCCGGCGCGTGGTGAAGAATAAAGGGGTGAAAGCACATTTCACCCCTTCCTCGAATGGAAAGCCCAGAAACGGCTTTCCTTTTTGAAATGACCTTAAGCTCCTCGATCACGCGGTCGTGCTGGCGATGCGTTTTTGCTGTATAGAGAACCTGTAAGCCCTTCTCCTTGGCTATGGGTAGGCAAGCAGACAAAGCCGCAACAGTTTTACCTAAGCCGTTGCTTCCCTCCAGAAGAACATGTTCGCCCGCTTTCACTGCCTCATAAATAGTATTAGTGAATGTATCTTGATAGGGTCGAACACTGGAATAAGGGAAGTAATCAACTACTTTTTCAGCGAGGTTTGATTCACTAATCGTATCCATTCTTATCGCTAGTCCTCTAGATGTTTGGATGGACAAAGTAAGTTAACGGGGCAAGGTTTGCATAGGGTTTTTCTAGCTTTACAATACTTTCGCCCGAGTAAAATAAGCAGTATGTGAACGGGAAAATATTCTTCAGAGGGGAAAAGAGCCTGAAGCGCTCGTCGAACCCCCTCATAGTTGGCGTTAGGCGGGGCTAGTCCCAGCCTCTTTGAAACGCGGTTCACGTGGGTATCTACAGGAACCGTGGGCTTTTCAGCGCAGAAGAGGAGGACAACGTCGGCAGTTTTAGATCCAACCCCCGGAATTCGGAGAAGTGTCTTTCTTGCTTCCTCGAGCGGCATCGAATAAATGAAGTCCAAGGAGCCGTTAAACTCTTCAAGAATCACGCGAGAAAGCTCCCTTATCACCTTCGACTTGTTCCTGTATAAGCCCGCGACCCTTATAGCGTCCTCAATCTCCCTTACACTCGCCTCTGCTAGGTTATCCGGAGTTATAGAAAACCTTCTCGACAATTTTTCGAAGGCCCTAGCCGTATTTCGATCGTTGGTGTTTTGAGAAATCACTGTGATGACTAGTGTCTGAAACGGATCCTTAGTTGAGTGGGCCCATTGCGGAAGGGAAAAACTGTCTTTAAGGATACGAAGGATCTCTGTAGCCCTGTTTTTTGCCACGGCACATTGACCTCACTTGAAAACAACTAAATACTGAGTGGACGAAGGTATAAATAGCATGGTAGGGCTGCGCATGTCACGAGCAAGAGTTATGAAGAAAGAAATACACGAAAGGGAAAAGCTCTTCTTGGCTCTTTATTTAGAAACAAAAAATGCAGGTTTAGTTCTCCTAAGCGAAGGCGAAGACCAACTAGGCACATTAGCAGTGGCCATACCCCAAACACGGGAAATGATTGGTCCACCGCTTTCTTCCATTCTACTCGGCGACCGAAACGTAATGGTAGCCCGCCTCTTCGCCGAACGACTGGCTGAAAAGACAAAGAAAATCGCCTTAGTGTCAGTTTTTATCAGAACAATTAGTGAAAGGGAGGCAGGACCGATTCTTCTAAAACTCATGGAAAAATCGTTAGAAAGGAGGAGAGTTGAAGAATGAATTTACGGAGTTTTCTTAAGGAAATGGAGGAAAGGGGAGAGGTTGTTCACGTAAGAGATCAAGTCTCGCCCCACTTCGAGGCTTCATCGATCATGAAGGCATTCGACGGAGGCCCCATACTGTTCTTTGACAATGTAGAGGGTTATGCCACAAAGGTTGTGGCCAATGTTTGCGGAACTCGAAACAGAATCTGCTCAGCACTAAGCACCAGTCCAGACAACCTCTATCAGCGGCTAACCAACGCGTTGCGCTCATCGATTCCACCAAAGGTCGTGAAGCAGGGACCGGTCAAGGAGGTAACTGAACAAGCAAGTTTGTCAAAGATCCCAGTTTTGACCCATTTTGAGAGAGACGCTGGCGCCTACATAACCTCCGCCATAGTTTTTGCAAGAAGCTCAGATAGGAGAATTGAAAATGTTTCCATACACCGCCTCCAAGTCTTAGACGACAATCACTTAGCCATCCGTTTGGTTCCTAGACACCTCTTTCAGCTGTGGCAAATGGCTAAGAGGGAAGGAAGAGACTTGGGGGTTGCCATAGCGCTGGGCTTGCACCCAGCCGTCTCACTGGCCGCTTCGTCACCCGCTCCTTTTGGTGTGAGCGAGTTTGGTATAGCAAACGCACTTCTAGGAAATAAGATGCATTTGATAAAGTGTGACCATGTGAACGCCTATGCTCCAGCAGACGCGGAACTAGTGTTAGAGGGGGTTATGTCAGTGGAGAAGGAAACCATGGAGGGTCCTTTAGTCGACATAACCGGAACATACGACATTCAAAGAAGTCAACCCGTCATCGAAGTAGTTAGCATGATGCATCGCGAAGACTACCTTTACCAAGCGCTCTTGCCGTCTGGAGCAGAGCACAAATTGTTGATGGGCCTACCGCCTGAAGCGATGATTTGGGAAGCCGTTTCTCGTGTCGTGCCCGTGGTAAGGGCTGTAAACTTATCCAGCGGGGGATGTGGATGGCTCCACGCCATCATCTCCATTCAAAAACAAACAGACGGAGACGCTAAGAACGCCCTGATGGCGGCTTTTAGTGCACATCCAAGCCTTAAACACGCCATAGTTGTTGACACTGACATAGATGTCTTTGACCTAGAACAAGTGGAGTGGACCATTGCAACTCGCTTCCAAGCAGGCGAAGATATGGTCGTTATCCCTTATGTGAGAGGGTCAACGCTAGACCCGTCCGCTGACCAAGAAACGGGCTTAACCACAAAGCTCGGCATCGATGCCACACGTCCATTAACAAAACAGCGTGAAAAATTCGAGCAGGCAAAAATCCCGAGAAACGAAAAAGTCCTTACAATCATAAACGATATAAGAAGGGGGTTGGAGAGAAAGACGAAAACTAACAAACAATAGTGAAGGTTGGCTTCAGAAGGGCGTATCAAGGTCTCCAATGATAGCCCATTATTTCTCGCCTGTATCTAATAACGTCTTTGTCACCGCCAAACTCTCGTAACAATGTGACAAAATCTTTAGCAGTGTGCATGTTTTCCTCTGTTGCATAGGGCTTTGATAAGTCCGCCCTCAGCCTCTTTTGAGAAGTTACGACCCCCTTCTCGTTTAGAAATTTCAATGCGTCCTTAATCTTCTTTCGAAAAACCCCTATCCGGTCTGCACCTAACTCTTTCATATACCATAGCTCAGTTAGGATGCGTTCTAAATCGGAATCCCAAGCGCTTCCGTGAAGAATCGTTACGGCCCGCAGAATGTCGCAGCAGGTTTTCCATAGAATGCCCGTCTCCTCTTTCTCCTTTAATTCTTGAATTACTTCGGTTGAGCTCTCCATTTTCCCTCACTTCAATTATAATGTTAACGAAGAAATCTTTTGTGCTTTATATCCTTACTTTTAACCGCCATCTTAATTGGCGCTAATCCAGCGCCTAACTGTTTTCTCTCTAAACGCTTAAATCTTTCAGCGCTTCCAATCTAACTTTGTTTTTGGAATGAGGGGGACTGTAATGAGGGTTGTTGATTTGAGAAGCGACACTGTGACTCTCCCTACCGAAGAGATGCTGGAGGCTATTAGACACGCTGAACTCGGAGACGATGTGTTTCATGAGGACCCGACGGTGAACAGGTTAGAGGAAATGGCAGCCCAGAAAATGGGTAAGGAAACCGCTCTCTTGGTTACTAGCGGGACTCAAGCCAATCTAGTTTCAGTACTGTCGCACACAAAGAGGGGGGATGAAGTGATTCTTGAAGTTGACTCTCACATATATCATTATGAGGTTGGGGGTTTGGCGGCCATCGGCGGTCTCATGGCTAGACCCATAAAGGGAAAGATGGGCGTCCTCGACCCAAAAGATGTTGAGAAAGCAATCAGACCTGAGAACATCCACTGCCCTGAAACGACGCTCGTTTGCATGGAGAACACCCACAACAGGGCGGGAGGCACCGTAGTCTCTCCCAACCAGATAGAGGCCGTCTGGAACGTCGCCAAAAAGCACAACCTTGCAGTTCACATGGACGGAGCCAGAATCTTCAACGCGGCGGTGGCCCTAAACGTTGACGTGAAGAGGTTGACGAAGCACGTTGACTCCGTTATGTTCTGCCTCTCGAAGGGCTTAAGTTGTCCCGTCGGATCGCTTGTGGTTGGAAGCCGAGAATTCGTGGAGAAGGCTAGGCGGTGGAGAAAGATGCTTGGAGGCGGGATGAGGCAGGCGGGAATAATCGCAGCGCCGGGAATAGTAGCCCTAGAAAAGATGATTGACAGGCTAAGAGGCGATCATCAAAACGCCAGGATCTTGGCTGAGAAGCTAGCGAAAACGGATGGCATCTCGATAGATTTAAGAACAGTTCAAACCAACATCGTCATATTCAACGTTCGTGGTCTGGGAGTAACATCGGTTGAATTTGTACGTAGATTGAGTGAACACGGCGTGAAAGCCCTGCCCATGGATGAGACCTTAGTCAGGATGGTGACCCATAGGGGGATAGAAATGGAAGACATCGAGTATGCGATAAACTCCATCGACGGGGTGATTGATTCCGTAGGAAAACGATAACCTAAACTAGGTCTTCAAAGCAAAGCTTCTTTTCAAATTATTCTAATGGCATGCAGCTTCGACGCACTTGCTTAAGGGTGCTAAAGTTACGCTAACCTCATTTAAAGTAGGTGCATAATACGCCGCCTTCGCAGAGTTGGTCATCATAGTGTTTACTCCAAGGTTTTTGATCCACGTAACGATGGCGCAAGTGTCGCAGAGTACGTGGCCGCCTGCCTTTTCGATAATGTTCACGTAGTTTGCTGCTTTTTGTTTGAGGTGTCGAGGTGTGCAGACCCAGAGTTCGATTCCCCTTTTCACCTTACCTCCCTCAACAGTTTCAGCTATGCTTTGGAGTTCGTTCAAGGAACAGTGAGGACACCCAATGAAAATTAAGTCAGGAACCTCGGAGGCAGTAGACAAGCCTTCAACAGTATCCTTTATATCTTTTGTTTCAACGGAAACGGTTTCAAGTCCTCCCTTCTCGCACGGCACGCTATAATAGAACATAGATGTCATTCCGCTGGATGCCAACCCAGCGGCCAATTGCTTCAGGTCATCATTTACGTAATTGGATAGTCCCCCAAAAATGGGAATTCTGTCCTTCAGCAGCTTTCCCGCATAAATTCCTAACGCTCCAAATTCCGTTTTATTGGCGAGATTGGCCTCTACTTTGATAAGGAGGCTGGGCTGGCGATTCTCAGCTTGATGCATCCCATAGTTGGGTACCTTCCCTACGAGGGCGGCTGCGAGGGAGCTCGGGCTGCCTTCCCTGTTCGTCCATGAGCCCAAAATCGAGTTGGCGTAGACCACCGCGGAAGACTCAGCCCAGGCAAGATGCCCACTTAGCTGTGGCTTACGCAGGTAGTAGGGAGTGCACGTGAGGGTGGGTTGGATCCCCATCGTTTCATACAAATCGATGATACGCAACTGTTTTTCTCTGTACTCTTCAGGAAACCGATTAGCTAAGTATTCTGGGTCAAAGCCTGCAGGATTAAGCGTGGAAATTACCTGTGTCTTTCCGCCCTCGCTCGCTAAGGCGTTTAGAAAATCGAGGGAGGCATCCCCCATTGTTTTGTAGGAGACCCCTGATATGTGGGCAGACTCGATGGGTTCTAGCTGGGTGGCGCCGAATAAATCGCCTAGGCGAACGAGAATCTTCATTGAGGCTTGACGTGCCCAGCCATATTCACCATCATAGATTCTTTCTTCTTCAGAAGTTAGATACATGGCTTACTTTTCCCTTCCCTCACAATTTTAACCAATCCCTTGTCGCAGTCAACCTCCACATCGTCACCCATCATGATCTGTTGAATGTCAACTTGATCAATCATGGGAATCTCCGCGATAATGGCCCCCACGACCACAACGGGATCCGCCGTTTGGTTGATGATCGCTTTAGGGCCGAGTCCCTTTTTGGCTAGTGAATACAGCACGTAACTCCCAACCGTAGAACCGTGGCCGTATGGGAAACAAAGAATCGTTTCTTTGACATTTTTTCCTTTTAAATCATGACCCCTCTCGATGATCACTCCTGAATTGGGGTCTACTCCGCCGAGGAAACTAATTGGCCTCATGGAAACTAGTGCCAATCCTCTACGACGCCCGGGGACAACGCGACGCCCCTTTAAAGTCTTAATCTCCAATGGCATCTATTCCTTTACCATAGTTTAGTAGGAGATCCTAGCCGACGAAGGAGTTCCGCCAAGCAGTTTTGCCGCGGCTTCCCCTACTTTTTCACGATTCTCCTCTTCCGTGTAAACGCGTAGAATGTTTATGAACCCCTTAAGTACTTCAAAGATCCCGGATACGTCGCTGAGTCGCTGAGGGACCTTACCCCCGTCCCGAGTCTTATAGAACACGGGAATTTCCATGGGCTCTAGTAAAACCGAGTGTCGGTATGGCACTGAAGGCAGTGTCGGAACGTCGATAAAAACTGACTGTAGTTCAACTTCTGCTTCCGAGGCAATCTGATCTCGTATCTGCTTTCGAATTTCCTCGTTGCTGAAAATGCTCGATATGGTTTTGTCTCTTACGTAAAAGGTTTGGTCGTAGGCACACTTAAGTAGCTTTCGCCTCTCCAGATTTTCTATAGTCTTCTTGGATTTTTTGCACTTTTTTAGCATGGTCCACACCGTATAGTCATCGAGAGCCAGATAATCCTCAGGCGATTGGAAGTCCACTAGACCTAATTCATCCTGTGCTTCTTCCAGAGCTGTGGCGATCATTATCTGCGCTGCTCGTGCAACCCTGTGAAAGTATATGCTTTTGAAGGACTCGACTCGGGCTAGCATGAAGGACTCTAGGGCTGAGAGGGCACCAAGGTCCACTGCTAAGTTTTCGTCAATTAAGTCTAGCATATGGATAATTCTGAATATGTCCACGTAACCATATTCCGCGCCAGTGTGATGGGTATCCCGAACCACAAAATCCAATTTGTCCACGTCCACTGCACTTCGGATAATCTGATCCATGAATGCTCCTCCTGGCTTGTGCAACCATCCTACAGAAAGCTTTGCTACCACGCTCGGGTCATATCCAAGCTTCTCGACGACGTCTTTCAGCTCAGACCCTGGAATAATCCAAACGTTCATGTCCTCGTGGGTTTTACGAAGAAACTTTTCAAGTAGATATTCGAAAATGTGTGAGAATGGCCCATGTCCTACGTCGTGGAGTAAAGCGGCTATCCTAATCATTTGAATTTCGTCTTCAGAGAGATATTGCGAAAGGTTGGGGCTTTCTAGGAGGAGCCCTGCCAAATGCATGACGCCTATGGAATGCTCAAATCGAGTGTGGTTAGCGCCTGGATACACAAACTCTGCCCCTGCAAGCTGTCGCAACCGGCGAAGTCTCTGCACTGGAAAGGAATCGATAATCTCCTTCTCAGCCTCGGTAATATAGACGTAGCCGTAAACAGGGTCCTTAATTTCACCCCAGTATCGCCGCATCGCAAGGTGTTCTCCTAGTCTTCTCGTCTGGACACCATTATTAAGGTAATCGATCTTATATAATGATATACGGTTTCGAATGCTGGCGGCTGAGCATGATGAAACGAGGAGTGTTCGTCTGCATTGAAGGACTGGATGCCAGTGGAAAAACCACGCAAGCGCGTTGGCTAGTAAGAAACTTACGACGTAAAGGCTTAGAAGCTGTGTACACCACCGAGCCAAGTGCTGGGAAAATCGGGAGGTTCATAAGATCGCATATTCTCAAGAGGAAGAAGCGAGTACCGAGCGTGGTGGAAGCCCTTCTTTTCGCTGTTGACCGTGTTGATCACGTGGAAAGAGGGATTAAGCCTGCGTTGCAAGAGGGCAAGATCGTGGTTTCGGACAGGTATGTTTTCTCGTCCCTAGCGTACCAGGGGGCAGCAGGTTTAGACCTTAACTGGATCGAAGCAATCAATAGGTCAGCTCTCTCTCCGGATTTAGCGATTTACATTGATGTCCCTCCGGAGGTGTTGGCGAAAAGGATAAAGAGGAAAAGGTCGGTCATGGAAAGGTTGGGAGTTCAGCAAAAGGTTCGGGAGATTTACATGCAGTTGGTAGAAGGTGGACGGTTAAGGCTTATTGACGGAAATAGACCGGCGGACGAGGTATCAAAAGCTATTTTGGCAGCGGTTCTTGGTTTTTTAGAAAAATCAGAGGGTTCGTAGGTATTTTCGCGTTAATGGTTTTAGTTGCTGTTGGGAAAGCTCTTCATTTATGCGTTTTATTATGAAGGTGATAAGATCTTCTAGAGAGAGGCGTTGGGTGCCTCGTTCGTGGCAGATTTGTAACTCTACGCTGTTTTTGTGAAACATGAAGCGCACCAGATGGTAATCGAACTTTAACGGAACACGTTTTTTGTCAACAACATGATAGCGGACGACGCAGAAAACATCAAAGATCGGCAAGGACTCTTTCATGATGCTTTTTTGAAATTTTTCCACCTCTTCTTTATCTAGATAATTGAACGTTGTGCCCTCAGCTACTCCAAACTCAAAGCTAACCTCGCATTTTGATGAGGGGAGGGATGCAATATCACTCAAAAGGTGGTTCTCTTGATTCAATTGATGAAGCGTGTGAAGGATTGCGTGCTGTAGTTTTCTTATTGACATTCGGTGAGTGAGTCGTGCAACGCCGTGAATTACCTCGGGGAAGGTTTCGTAATGCCCAAGCAATCTAGACATCCTTCATGAGGGCGTTATATTATCCCTTTTTTATTTTTCTTACTCTTTCGAGGTTTTCAAGTAGGGTCGATAGAATTGCTCCTAATCTTTGTAGTTGTTGAAGGTCTGTCTCTTCCTTCATTTTTCTGTCCACTTCTTGTATCTTTGTAAGAATAGTGGACTCTAAGGCGCTTAGAAGCAGAGGACTCGTCGCCTCTGTTGTTGGTTCTCCCTCCTTTACTACCATTACCCGTTTTTCACATTGTGCACACCAAAGCTCTCCGCTTTGCAGCTTAAACAAAGGTGAAGAACATGCCGGACAGGCGAGTTCTGTTAGAGTAGCACCTTGTCGAAGCAAGTCTGCCATAGTTTGTAGTCGCTTCGATTCCGCAGACAACTTGAAGCCTCAGAGAAGAAATTAGTCAGCAGTTGGTAATAAGTGCCTCGGCGCTTATTTACTTGTTCAATTTCCTATATTAGCCAGAATGCAGATGCTATTAAAAATTAAACCAAAATTGGTTGATGTTCTCTTTTTCCAATCAACCATTTGATTAGGAAATAGCCAATTAAAGCACACACAAGAAATACTTCCAAAGTTGAAATACCGAAAAATAGGGCGCTGATTAAAGAGCCAGCTACTGTGCCTAGAATCCAGCTGAGCCATATCTGAAGAAGTGCTTCACGTTCTCTATCCATGTTATTACCACACGTTGGATAGAGCTTTTTCAACACCGAGTTTTCCTAAAAGATTTATGAATTGTTAATTTAGACTGACGATGCCAAAAACGGTATAAATTAGCTTATGATAATATATGGGTTGTAAATTTATTTATGGGTGATGACTCCACTGGAGGCTTCTACATGGTGAGCAAAAAGAAGTTGAAGGAGTATGAGGAGAAGATAAAACAAGCGTCAGTCATTCTTGGGCAGGTTTCCGAAGATACTACCACCCCAAGAAACATCAGAAGAGCAGCAAAAGAATCAATGGACGCCCTCCAGATAACGCAACACACCCCAGCGGTCAGAGCATCCAATGCCATATCCATCCTCGACGATATCTTGCAAGATCCTAACATGCCGCCCTACACTAGAGTGAAACTTTGGAACGTGATGAGCCTACTCGAGGCAATTAAGGATTGAAAAAGGATAGAGGATTCTACCCACCTCATGCTCCCTTAAATTACTAGCCTCGTAACCAACGTTTTGGTAGTGGTGCACCTTTAGAACTATAGAACAAAAACTTGCGATATTGGCGCCACAACCTCTGCGACTTCGCGCTGTGGTGCTATATGCTGCCCTTTTCCCGCATTTCTGACATTTCTTTCTCCGTATATCCAAGCCACTTTAGAATTTGCTCTGTGTGTTCTCCAAACAACGGGGGAGGTCTTCGTATTTCACATGGGGTTCCAGAGAACTTTATGGGTGTACTCAGTTGTTTGATCTTACCTACGGCGGGACACTTAACCTCCACGATTGTCTTCCTATGCAGAATTTGAGGGTCCTTGAACACCTCGTCCAGCTCGTAAATTGGTCCACACGGCACATCTTCCTTTGACAACGCCGTGAGCCACTCATCCAAAGTTCTTGATTTAAAGATGACGCGGATGGTCTTAAACATCTCCTTCAGCTTACCCTTGTCGCTTGTGTACTGGTGTTTGAAGAAGCCCATGACGCCTAACGCTCTGCAAAGGTTAGCCCAGAACTCCTCTTCTATGCATCCTATGGTTATGTACTTTCCATCCTTAGTCTCGTAGATGTTGTAGCAGGGATAACCCCCATTCAGCCACCACTCACCCTGCTTCGGAGACTTCCCCTCGGCAACGTAGAACGCTGCAGGCAACACTACAAGAGAGACCACAACGTCAAGGAACGACACATCTATGTACTGGCCTCTCCCTGTCCTATCACGGGCTAAGAGAGCGGCCAATATCGCCATAAGCGCCGTGAAAGCCGTGGTTAAGTCCGCAATTTGAATGCTCGGTATTACGGGAGCACCGTTAGATGGGCTGATTAGCCTGAGAACCCCGCCATATCCGAGGTAGTTTATATCGTGCCCGGGTAAGTTTCTATAGGGTCCCTGCTGGCCGTAGCCAGACATGGAACAGTAAACTATGCGTGGGTTAGCCTTACTGACCGAATCGTAGTCGATGCCCAGCCTCTTGACAACGCCAGGTCTAAAGCTCTCGACGACTACGTCAGACTTCTCCACTAACCTGTAGAACACCTCCCTGCCCTTCTCAGATTTCAAGTTCAACTTCATGCTCTTCTTATTCCTGTTCAGCATGAGGTGGAAGATGCTCTGTTCTCCTATAAGCGGGGGCACCCAGCGTATGTAGTCGCCTAGCTCAGGCTCCTCCACCTTAATGACCTCTGCTCCCATGTCTCCAAGCAGTAACGTGCAATAATCCCCCGGCAACAACCGAGTTAAGTCTAATACCCTCACCCCATCTAAAGCGCCCATTCAAAACCCAACCTTACGGATGCGCTTAAAGCATATATGGAACTTGTTACATGTAGTTTTGGGTCTTTGGAAGGGTTTCACTTGCAATTTGACGTAATAATAGTTGGTGCTGGCCCGGCTGGCATATTCTCCGCTCTTGAACTAACTGAGAACACGCCACTGAGCCTCCTTATGCTGGATAAAGGACCTGACATTGACCAGCGAAAATGCCCAGCGAGTAGAGGCCTAGGCTGCATAAATTGCGACCCTTGCTCGCTTTTGTCGGGCTGGGGTGGAGCTGGCGCATTCAGCGACGGAAAACTTACCTTATCTACTGAGGTCGGAGGTTGGCTCGATGAATACTGCAGTGAGGAAAAACTCGCCGAGTTCATAAGCTATGTTGATAGCGTCTACTTGAAATTTGGGGCGCCTCAACACCTTTACGGAACTGACCTCGACAAAATCGATGAGATCGGACGAAAAGCATCCCTCGCAGGTCTCAAACTAATTCCACAAAAATTACGTCACTTAGGCACCGAAAAATGCGCTGACATCCTACGTAAAATGCGTAGCCACTTAAAAGACAAAGTAGAGGTCCGAACCGGGACTGAGGTCAAGGGGCTCATGGTAAGAAACGGCAAAGTCATTGGCGTGGAAACCACCACTGGCGAAAAATTCTCTGGCAAATATGTTGTTGTGGCTCCTGGCAGGAGCGGAGCTGAATGGTTGACAAGTGAGGTGCAATCCTTAGGTCTTAAAACACTTAACAATCCAGTCGACGTGGGTTTGAGAGTTGAGGTCTTAGCCCCAGTTATGGAGGAAATCACAAGCGCCCTATACGACCCCAAGTTTATCTACTACTCCAAGTCTTTCGACGATCAGGTCAGAACCTTTTGCGTGACGCCTCATGGAGAAGTGATCACCGAATCTTATGGGGGCATCATAACGGTGAACGGACAAAGTTATGCGGAACAGAAAACAGAAAACACCAACTTCGCCATCTTAGTGAGCACATCCTTCACCGAACCCTTCAAGGAGCCTATCGCCTATGGAAAATATCTTGCTAGGCTCACTAACCTACTTAGCGGTAGCGTTATCGTCCAACGTCTTGGCGACCTTGAAGCTGGACGGCGGTCCACCGAAGAGAGAATGGAAAGAAGCCTAGTGGTTCCCACGTTAAGGATGGCTACACCTGGCGACCTTAGCTTCGTCCTACCGTACCGATATTTAGCTGACATTCGAGAGATGCTCCAAGCCTTGGATCAAATCTCACCGGGAGTGCATTCGAAGCATACGCTACTGTACGGCGTGGAGGTAAAGTTTTACTCCTCAAGGCTACA
>Ga0209314_10000658_pt1 | contig 15410 bp, 12 predicted proteins | sample I19B2metaG_FD_184146 | JGI IMG/M metagenome (GOLD analysis project Ga0209314, IMG submission 184146) | Lake sediment bacterial and archeal communities from Gulf of Boni, Indonesia to study Microbial Dark Matter (Phase II) - ​I19B2 metaG... | ecosystem: Environmental > Aquatic > Freshwater >...
CATAAACTCCATTTCCTGCACTGGCTGCGGCATATGTGTATCAAAATGTCCAACTCAAGCTATCGATTTGAAGGACTCAACAGACGCGCAGTTGATGGCTCAGATTGAAGGGACGAGTCAGGAGGACGGTGACCGACCCGGAATCCTAGCGTTTCTAGAAAAAACAACGGCTTATGGTTCAGCAGACCTCGCAGGGCAGACGAGAGTGCAGTACACACCCGACGTGAAGATAATTCCGGTTCCAAGCACTGGCAGAGTTGGATTGAAGCATGTGTTGCATGCGTTCGCCAGTGGCGCAGACGGAATTATCATGATTGAAGGCGACGATAGCCTGTTTAGAGAGGAAGGCATACGCGAACATGTCAATAGCATGAAAAAAGAACTTGTACTTGAAATAATACAGGGGAGGTGGAGTCCATATTCCTTTTCTCAGCATCCTGTCAGGGAATTCAAAATAAAGGCAATGTTTGAAGCAGCAGGACATGCTCCTTCCTGTTTTAATGAACAGCCGTGGATGTTTGTTTATACAACCTGTGAGGATAAACCTGTCTTTAAAGATTACCTTGGTTTATTAGTAGAATCAAATCAGATCTGGGCACAAAATGCCTGGGCTCTGATCATCGCTCTGGCAAGGACAAAATTCACACATAACGGTAAACCAAACAGGTTTGCACTTTACGATACAGGAATGGCCGTTGCAAATTTATCGCTTCAGGCAATGGCCTTTGATATTTATATTCACCAGATGGGTGGATTTTCAGTTGAGAAAGTCCGGGAATATTTCAGGCTTCCTGACGATATTGAACCGGTCTCAGTAATGGCAGCAGGTTTTCTTGGTGATGGCAATGAATTACCCCCGGATATCCTTAAGAAGGATGAATTCCGTCGACCACGTAAAGGGGTAAATGAGTATACATTCAAAGACAAAATCTATAATCCTGCTTTTTAATATTGCCAACTGCCAACTGCCTACTCCTTCTTTACCTTCTTCTTCACCTTTTTCGGTTCGGTAGGTTTTTCGAATTTCTGGTTTTTGAAGAGTCCGTTCTTTACTCCCTGAAGAAACTTAGACCAGGCCCAGGGATTAAGAAGATTGTTAACCGGGAACTGGTTCTTGGTGGCATGAGCATTAAAATCCTGCTGTACAACATAATGGTAACCTGCCTCCGGTGAAATTTTCAGGCCTAAATCGTTCTGGAGTGCAACATAAATCGATGCCAGATTATCATTCATGTTTTCTATTATCGGATCAAGTGGTTTATCCTGTGTTATGTCCCTGATAAACTCACTATAGGTTCTCCATGGAAGTATATTTACCCCTTCAATTCTGACAGTGTCAAATTCGAGCCTGATGTCTACATTGGCATACCTTCCCCCGTAATCCTTAGGAATAATGGTATGGTAGCGTTTATAGCCAAGAGCCCTGAAGAAAATTGTATCACCCGGAGTACTTGTTATGGAATAAATACCATGTCCTTCACTTACTGTACCCTTTTTTAGCTTTTTAGATATAATTGCTGCTCCAGAAACAAGCCTGTTGGCTTCATCGGATATAATTCCACTCACCTGAATATAATCCTGCCCGTTCAGGGCACCAATAGTCAGTACCAGCAGGATTATTGTATATAAAGCTTTATTCAATCAGACCGGATGTTTTTCTCGTCTACTGCATTTTACGAATGCAAAATAAACATTATTGTGTGTAACGATAAAACATTTAACTATATTTTAACAGCAGGAGTAGAATCGGTAAAACTTGTTAAATGACAATTTTATTGAGGATAATATGTACCAATTAGTTAACTTTAGAAAGTAGTTTAGAATACTTTTATGATCAAAAAAATAATAACAGCAAGCCTTATCCTGTTTTTTTATCCGACTATTATAATTTTAGCGCAGCAGGATGATTATGTAAGACTATCCGAAGGATTTAAAAATCCTCCCCCCTCTGCAAGACCAAAAGCATACTGGTGGTGTCTAAATGGTAATATTGACACTGTATCGGCAAAGCAGGAATTTCTGGATATGAAGAATGCCGGAATAAGCGGATTCGACATTTTCGAGATTGGGGTCCCTGGATCCGATACTATGATTCCGGGAGGTCCGGCATTTCTAAGTGATGAATCTCTTAAAATTCTTAAAACCGTTATTGATGAAGCAGGCAAACTTGGACTTACTGTAGGTTTGAATCTTGCAAGCAGCTGGAATGCCGGTGGGAGCTGGGTAAAACCGGAACATGCAGGAAAATCACTCTATTTTTCAAAGGTAAGTCTGAAAGGCTTGCAGGGCAGGATAGAGACAAAGCTTCCATTTCCTGATGTTAAGTTCCCGAAAGCTTCACTGATCGGAGGAACAGGTAAGCCTTTGGTTCCGTTCAGAGACAATGGAAGGCCTTCGTATTACGAGGAAGTAGCTATTCTGGCTGTTCCGGCAGGTACGGTAAATGGTACTCTTGATTCCTCTTCTGTGATAAATATCACACAGTTTTTTGATTTTAATACTGATATCCTGAAATGGGATGTTCCCTCAGGGGAATGGGATATTTTCAGATATATCTGTTCCAACTCCGGACAGGAGCTGGTTATGCCAAGTCCCATGTCAGCCGGACTTACTATTGATCATTTTGATTCAGTGGCTGTTGAGACTCATATTCTCTATGTTATTAACAGGCTCCTGACTGTTTATGGAGATTTCCGTAATACAGCACTGAAAAGCCTCTACCTTGCAAGCTATGAAGCCAGAGGATTTGTATGGACTTCATCTCTTCGTAACGAATTCCGGCGATTAAACGGTTATGATATTACTCCATTCATTCCTTCACTAATCTCTCCTGAATTATTCAAACCTGAAATATCTGAAAAGGTCTTATCCGATTTCAGAAAGACCCTGTCGGAACTGATGATTAATAATCTCTATAAGAAAGCCAGGGAAATATCGAACAGGTACGGTCTCAGGATAAACTGCGAAGCAGGAGGGCCGGGTTATCCATTATACAATGGTCCTGCCGAACCATTAAAAGCCCTCGGAGCACTTGATATACCACGCGGAGAATTCTGGGTAAACCATTCAAGATACTATAAGGATGTTAACGGAACAGACAGCATTGATATTCTGCGTGTTGTAAAAGAGGTGGCTGCTGCATCGCGTATTTATGAAAAAGGAATTGTAGAGGAAGAGTCATTTACCTCATTCCAGCACTGGATGGAAGGTCCCGGAGATATAAAATCATTTGGCGACCGTGCCTTTTGTGAAGGAATGAACAAGGTTGTACTTCATGGTTTCAGCCATAATCCCCGTGGGACAGGTTATCCCGGGTATGTCTATCATGCCGGTACTCATTTTAATAATAAAAGAGTATGGTGGCCAATGGTTAAACCATTCTTTGATTACCTGTCACGAAACTCTTACATTTTCCAGGAGACAAAATTTGTTGCGGATGTGGTTTGGTATTACGGTGACAAGGTACCAAATTCGGCAACTCCAAAAAATACACACTTCAGGGTGGGACCGGGTTATGATTATGAAGTAATTAATACTGATATACTTGTTAATAATCTCAGTGTAAAAAATGGACGGCTTACTCTGCCCGACGGCTCATCTTTCAGTCTTCTCGTAATTGAAAAGGAAAAAGTCAGAAATCCGCTGGTAGAACAAAAACTTAAAAAATTATCAGCCGAAGGAGCTGTAATAACAGGCACCGATCCTGAGGAGCTGCTCAAGTACCTGAATCTGAAGCCTGATTTTGTTTACAGGGATGATAATTCATTTCTTCTTGATTATATACATTATCAGAGAGACAATCTTGATTTCTATTTTATCAGGAATACTACTGATGAATGGATTTCGCGACTATGCGGATTCCGGCAGAATGATAAGGTGCCTGAATTGTGGGATCCTGTTTCGGGGGAAATTGTCCCTGTAAGGATTTATAATGAAGCAGGTAGTCATATCAATATACCTCTTACTCTTCCTCCATACGGTTCAACCTTTGTCTTATTCAGGAAATCCGAGCCTACCCAGCTCTATACTAACATAAGGATAGACACACAGGATCCTCCCTACCTTCAGTACCTTGCTGATGGTGTAACTATTATACCCCCGGGCGCTTACCGTCAGCTAAACCAGCAGGACAGACGAAAAGTAATTGATCGTTCAGTTCTGAGACTCGATGGTCAGTGGAAAATCACTTTTCCATCGGGCAGGGGAGCTTCTTCCTCATATCTTATGGAAAATCTTATTTCACTTTCAGAGGTACCGGAACCCGGAGTAAAATACTTCTCAGGGATTGCAACATATGAAAAACCTTTTTCTTTCCGTTTTGGAAAGGAACCAATGAACGATAAAAAAATCTTCCTCGATCTGGGCGTTATTGAGGAAGTAGCCGAAGTGTGGTTAAATAATAAACTCCTGGGGACTACCTGGACCTTACCTCACAGGTTTGATATTACCGGACTTATTATTCATGGTGAAAACTATCTTACTGTCAAGGTTGCAAATACCTGGAGTAACAGGTTAATAGGGGATGCCATCACCGGCGAAAAACATACAAATACAAACATCACGCGTACGTCCGTACCCGGATACGGGAATGTGACTATTCCCTGGAAAGAAGTACTTCTCAATAAATCGGGACTTATAGGACCTGTTACAATTGAGACAGTTAGCATCATCCGCTGATAAGATGAAAAGATCCGGCCAATATTCCTGGATAATTGTGGTAACTCTGCTTCTTGTTGCCACTTCTCTCAGTTTTCTTGACAGACAAGTGCTTTCTGTTTCAATAATCAAAATTCGTGAAGAAATTCCAATCTCTGATGTGGGTTATGGATTTGTGAATACAGGATTTCTTATAAGTTATGCTCTGATGTTCACCCTGGGAGGTGTACTGACAGACAGATTCGGCAGCCGGCTTGGACTTGCTGTTTCAGTTGGATTCTGGTCATTTGCAACATTATTGCACAGCCTTGCCACATCTGCCCTGCATTTAGGTTTTTTCAGGTTCCTGCTGGGCCTGGGGGAGGGAGGTTGTTTTCCCGGAGCAGTTAAGGCGGTCATTGAAAGGGTTCCCCGGAAACGTCATGCCCTGGCAAACGGTATAGCAATAGGCGGTTCTGCCCTTGGAGCTGTTATTGCTCCGCCATTATGTGCCTGGTTATTGATAGAAATGGACTGGAGATCACTTTTTCTTATTACCGGATTATTTGGTTTTGTATGGCTGGCAGCCTGGCTTTTCTTTACAAGGATCAGAAGCGGATCAGAATCTGTTTCCGGTGATTTTATTGTAAAAGAGAATTCTTATGACATAGTGAAATTCCTTTCATTGCTGAAAAACAGGGAAGCCCTGACATTCATTGGAATAAGGTTTATTCTCGATCCGATTTTCTATTTCTATATGTTCTGGATTCCTAAATATCTTAATGAAAGTCAGTCACTTTCATTGGAGAATATAGGAAATATTCTCTGGATCCCTTTTCTTGCCCTGGGAGTCGGAAACTTTATCGGAGGTTGGTTTTCTGATCTTATTTTCAGAAAAACCTCAAATACAAATCTGGCCAGAAAGTTTGTAATGGGTATAGCTGCAGCCTTAACACTACCCCTTACAGTTGTGGGTTTTATTAATAGCACCATGGTTATTGTTATTTTAATGACCCTTGCATTCTTTGCTCATGGATTATGGATTACAAACTATATCACTTCTATAAGCGATATTTTTGGAAACAGGGTAACTTCCACCGTTGTAGGATTATCCGGCTCTGCTGGTGCGGTTTCTGCTCTTATTCTAAATCCGCTGATAGGCCTGGTGGTGTCACATTATTCCTATAATCCCCTCTGGTGGTATGCAGGATTAATGTATCCTGTTGCATTTCTTATGCTGGTAACCTTGATTCCAAAAATTGAAGGAAAAGTTTTCAATAAGAAATAATATGAGTACCGGTAATTATAGTAAAATTGTTAAATAGTCAGGTATTGTTTATTCTTAACGGGACTGTAGAAAAGTCTTTTAACCGCAAAGTACGCAAAGTAATGCACAAAGAGCGCAAAGCTAGATCACTGACAATATGAACTTTGCGTCCTTAGCGTAAAACCTTTGTGACCTTTGTGGTTAATGGATTTGTACTTTTTCTACACCCCCGTCAGGGAGGGGTTAAGAAGATAAAATAGGAGAAATTTAAATTATATTAATATGTCATTAAAAGAAAGCAAGCCTAATTATTCTGGTAGCGTTAAGTCCGGAACACGTCTTGGTGTTTTTGGCGTAGGATATGAAAAGTATTGGGTACAGTTTCCGGGTTTGTTTGAAGACCTGGTAAAGAAGCAGCAAAAATTAATAGAAAAGCTTAAAAGGCCTGATTTTGATGTAGTTGATTTCGGAATTATCGATTCTCCCCGAAAAGCCTACGATACTCTTCCCCTTATAATGGCTGCAAATCCGGATATGCTGTTTTGTGATATGCTTACATATGCCACTTCCGGAACCTTTGGGATCATTATCAGATCGCTTGATATACCTGTAGTTATGGTGGCGCTCCAGCCGATGAAAGCAATGGACTATACCAAAGCTTCTACGTATATGCAGCTATATAATGACGATATCTGCTCTTTACCTGAATTTGCAGGTGTTGCTGTAAGGATGGGGAAAAAAGTTCCGGAAACAGTAATCGGAACACTTGACAATGATCCTGATGCCGACTGGCAGCTGGATGAATATTGCAGAACTGCCAGGGTTCTTCATGATCTTAAGAATTCTCACCTGGGCCACCTGGGTCACCCTATAAACGCAATGCTGGATATGCATACAGATGCTACGATGTTTACTTCATGGTTTGGTAGTCATATAGTTGAATGTGAGGCCAATGAGCTGATGAAATACTATAATGAAGTTACATCTGAAGAGATAAACAGGGCAGAAAAGCAAATCCTTGGCTTTTTCGATACTCCTGATCCGGTTTCAGATCCTATATCCATGAAGCTTACGGATGATGACCTGCACATTGCTGCTAAAGTAAGTGTAGCTCTTTCTAATTTTGTAAAGTCAGAAAAACTTGACGGCCTTGCATATTATTATGACGGACCTGAAGAGAGTGAGGTTCGGAAGGTGATGTCAAACCTTATTGTTGGAAATTCACTTCTTACTGCAGAGCATATACCCATGTGTGGCGAGTCTGATCTAAAGACACTTATTGCACTCCTGATTTTCGACAGACTGGGAATAGGTGGAAGTTTTGCTGAATTTCACCCGGCAGACTTCAATGATGGTTTTGTTCTTGTAGGTCATGACGGTCCTCATAATGTTTCGATTGCAGAAGGTAAACCTGTTCTTAGAAGTCTGAAGAAATATCACGGAAAACCGGGTAAGGGCGCCGGAGTGGAATTCAAGATCAAGGAAGGACCGATTACTATGCTCTCAATAAGCTCTACATTCGATGGCAAATTTAAATTTGTGATAGCAGAAGGAGAATCTGTTAAAGGACAAATTCCGCCCACAGGAAATACAAATACAAGGGGATTCTTTAAACCTGATGTCAGGACATTTCTCAGAAACTGGATTAAAGAAGGTCCGACCCATCATTTTGCGTTGGGTATTGGTCATCATGCATCTGCACTTGAAAAAATAGCATCCTATCTGAATATTGATTCAAAGGTTGTTACACGATTTTGATATCTGCCAGGTTGCCTGCTTATTATTAAAGCCACTGTCATTTATCATTTTTATATCTGAAAAATATTTAAATATTTGCCCGAAATAATGAACCCGGAACCCGGAACCCGGAACCCGGAACAAATAATTCCTTGATATGAGAAACCTCTTATTACTCGGAGATGAAGCTATTGCCCAGGCTGCACTGGATGCAGGATTGAGCGGCATGTATGCTTATCCCGGTACACCTTCAACTGAAATAATGGAATATATTCAGTCATCGGCCCAGGCTGCTGAAAGGAATGTACACAGGGAATGGTCTGCAAATGAAAAGACTGCAATGGAAGCTGCACTGGGTATGTCATATTGCGGAAAAAGGGCAATGGTGGCGATGAAGCATGTTGGTCTGAATGTTGCCGCTGATGCGTTTATCAATTCGGCAATGACCGGTGTAAACGGTGGACTCGTCGTTGTCTCTGCAGATGATCCCTCAATGCATTCGTCCCAGAATGAACAGGATTCAAGGTTTTATGCAAAGTTCGCAAATGTTCCATGTATGGAGCCTTCAAACCAGCAGGAAGCTTATGAAATGATTTTTGATGCATTTGAACTTTCCGAGAAGTATAAGCTGCCGGTTTTATTCAGAATTACCACACGGCTTGCACATTCCAGGGCAAGTGTTTCACTTAAGGGGCAGATTCCTGAAAAAAAACTCTCACTGCCTGCAGATCCGGTTCAATTTGTGCTTCTTCCCTCAATTGCAAGGAAGAAGTACAAGTACCTCATTGAGGCATATGAGAAACTGAAATATGAAATCCGTCTTTCAAAGTACAACTCATTCAAAGATGGTCCAAAAAGGGATATGGGTATTATTGCCTGCGGTATCGCACATAATTATCTCCTTGAGAATATCGGACTCAATAATCATGAATATCCTGTATTGAAGATCTCTTCATATCCTTTCCCGAAAGACCTGATAAAGGATATTACCGGCAGATGCAAATCAGTTCTCGTTCTGGAAGAAGGAGCTCCTTTGGTTGAAGAGAGCCTCAGAGGAATTCTTGATGATGGAATTAAGGTATTTGGCCGTATGGACGGAAATGTCCCTCGTGACGGAGAACTCAATCCTTCAATTGTGGCAAAGTCTCTGGGAATGGAAACCAGTTATGGTAAGGAAGTTCCGGCCCTGGTAAAGAACAGGCCTCCTTCATTCTGTAAAGGATGCGGACATTCAGATGTGTTCAATGCCTTGATTGAAGCTCTGAAATCATATGAATCGGGAAGTGTCTTTTCCGACATAGGATGTTATACACTGGGTGCACTTCCTCCTTATAATTCTATTAACGCGTGTGTTGATATGGGGGCATCTGTTACAATGGCTGTCGGAGCCGCTGATGCAGGGCTGTTTCCATCGGTTTCAGTCATCGGAGATTCAACCTTTACTCATTCAGGAATGACAGGTTTGCTTGACGCAGTAATTAAGGGCTCTCCTGTTACGATAATAATATCGGACAATTCAACAACAGGTATGACTGGCGGTCAGGAATCACACGCAACAGGTCGTCTTGATCAGATTTGCAGAGGATTGGGTGTTGACGAAAAGCATATCAGGATAATAACACCTCTCCGTAAGAATCATGAGGAAAATGTTCATGTAATCAAAGAGGAGTTTGAATTCAGGGGAGTCTCTGTGATTATTGCTCAGCGTGAATGCATCCAGACTGCCACAAAGAAAAAGAGAGCAGAATCATCTAACAGATAAAATGCGATTAGTAAAATGAAAACCGATATAATTATCTCCGGAGTTGGTGGTCAGGGAATATTATCTATTGCTGCAACAATTGGATTAGCGGCTGTAGCAAATAATCTGTATCTGAAGCAGTCGGAGGTCCATGGGATGAGTCAGCGGGGAGGTGATGTACAGTCACACTTCAGGCTGTCTGATACCCCGATTGCTTCTGACCTTATCCCGTTCGGCAAGGCTGATCTGATTATTTCAGTGGAACCCATGGAGTCTCTCCGGTATCTTCCATGGCTCTCAAAAGAGGGATGGATTGTAACCAATTCAGTTCCAATGATAAATATTCCTGATTATCCTCCACTTGACGACATAATAAGTGAAATTAAAAAAATAAGGAATCATCTGATAATAGATGCTGACTCGATAGCAAAAGATGCCGGTTCTTCAAAAGCAGGAAATATAGTTATACTGGGTGCAGCATCTCCATTTATTCAGATGCCTTACAACTCTCTTGAAGATGCGATAAGAAAACTGTTTGGGAAAAAGGGAGAGGAGATTGTGAACATAAACCTAAAGGCACTTAAAGCCGGCAGAGAGGTATCAGGTAAATAGTTAATAGTGACCCTTATTGCCTTTGTGCCCTGGTGGCAATAAAACTAAAACTTAAATAATGCGTTAAGATAAATCAGGTTGCTGTTTTGTCTATTTTCATCATAGGGAGCTCTGCCCTGGTAATCAAGTGCAAGTTTAATGTTGGGAGTAAATGAATGCTGTACTCCGCATATGAGAAAGGTTCCATCTTTAAGATAGTTCCAGTGTTCTGTTTCTCCTTCAGGTATAACAGATGTGGAATAGTCATACCTGATGAATATTTCATCCTTTTTTGTAAAATTTATTCCCCCGGTTGCTGAGATACCCCAGGCATGGTGCCCTGAAATCTCATCAAGGTTTGTTTTCATGCTGGCTTCTGCACCAATGTTAAAAAAGTTATTTCTGTATCCTGCAAAAAATATCCCGGTAACCTGCTTACATTCAGGCTTATTCTCATAATCGCCATAAATTCTCAGAGCGATTTTACTGTTAGGAGTTAATGTCAGCCCAAGGGAACTCCTGACTCCATTATCAAGCTGAAGCTCAAGGTAACCCTCCCCGTTCATTACAGTGATATCACCACTGATGAGATCATTGAATTTATAATCCAGTGTAAATCCGAGATCTGCCACGTATCCATATCCGTTTAATGACTGGTAGGTGTTGGCTAAGTATCTTTTTCCCCAGAACCTCTGCTGAAACCTGAAGAGCCTGGTGTCTGTAAGTCCAAATGCCATTCTGAGCTTCTCATTTGTCCAGCTTATTGACGCTTCACGAAAATATGCATATCTTCTTCGGACTGTACCGGCTGTCACATCATCCGGAGTGCCAAGATTCACCATCAGCATTGCTGAAAAATGTTCATCAGCCTTATAGTCATAACCAAAGTATGCCCTGTTAACTCCAAAACCCGTAGTTTTTGTTGTGTCATTGAGATTTACATGAAAGTCCGTGAAAATTTCAGCTATAGGTTTGCTTTCAGCTGACGTAGTCTGGCTCCTGATTTCATTAGTAAAAATAATACTTGTTAGAGATATAAAAACAAAAAGCAGATTCCTGATAGCTCGCATCCCGGTTAAGTTCATTTTTTAAACCGCAAATGTAAAATATTCTGTATAAGAATTGTTTATCTGAATCTCTTTTCATTATTAATTTTGGATAAAAAATGTTAAAAGATAGAGTTATATTTGACATCCTAATTCTAAATTTTACCTGCAATGACGAAAGAATCAAATATTAAGGCTGAGAGTTTTCTGGCAATCGCTTCGCAATACAAGCTGGGTTCACTTGTTACAGAATCTTCACACCCTGATACGAAAAACCTTTCATTCCTTGCTGTAAACGATCTCCATGCGGCAATAAGTGCTCTCAAAAAACTTGACACTAAAACACTTGAAGTTCTTTATTCAAAAGTAAATGAAATAAGCACTCTCAAAGATGCAATAAGGGATACTTTCAAATCAGGTAATGATGTTTACTTCTGCGGTTGTGGAGCCACAGGCCGTCTTTCACTAACAATAGAAACATTGTGGCGCCAGGTTTATAGAAATAGACCAATGGAAAACAGGGTTTTCAGCTTTATGTCGGGTGGAGATGTGGCACTGATACGCTCAATAGAAAACTTTGAGGATTATACACAATACGGAGCCCGTCAGCTTGTTGAAGCAGGATTTAAGGATGGGGACCTTCTTGTTGGTATAACAGAAGGAGGGGAGACCCCCATTGTTATCGGGGCTGTGGAGGAGGCTGTAAAGCTTTCTAAAAGGAAACCATATTTTATGTACTGCAATCCTGATGATATTCTTTGTAAAGTTGCTGAGCGGTCAAAAAAAGTGATTGAGAACCCGGGTATTGTGAAAATTAACCTAACCGTTGGACCCATGGGGATTACAGGCAGCACCAGGATGCAGTCCTCAACTGTGCTTCTTGCCGCAGCAGGTCTTGCCTTGTTTTATTACGACAGATCAGAAAAAGAACTCGGAAACACCACAAAAAATCTCCTTGAATACTGGAATTCAACCGATATCAGCTTTATTGGCGAGTATATTGAAAGTGAGTCAGGTTTTTATAAGAATGGCGATTATCTGCTTTACGAATCAGATTCTTTTCTTGGCATAACCATTATAACTGATACAACCGAACGCTCTCCTACATTCAGTCTTTACCCATTTGAAAATGTTAATGAAAAGGATCCGAAGATTTCATTGTGTTATCTATATATGCCGTCTTCTGAAGATAGTGAGACAGCCTGGGAAAAACTTCTGTGGAGGAAGCCAAGAACGCTGGAATGGCCTGATATTAATGGTATTGCTTCAATGAAAAGGTTGCTTGGTTTTGACTTCAGCTCTAAAGTTCTGGAACGCAGGAAAAGAGAGGGTAAGCCCGGAATCCAGCACATTTTCAGGATCGACAAGACAAAAGATGGAATTGAATTTCTTCTTGAAAAGCATATACATATGCTGCACACTTCATTTGCCGATCCGATTTGTGATCATCTGGTTCTGAAGATGATACTAAATATCCATTCCACACTGATAATGGGCAGGCTCGGCCGTTATGAAGGAAATGTGATGACTTATGTTAAAGCCAGTAACAACAAACTTATCGACAGGTCAATCAGGTATATAGATCTTATACTTAAAAATGAAAATATCGCTGCATCATACGATGAAATATGTCATGCTCTGTATGATGTTCTTGAGGTTATGCCTCTCGATCAGTCAGTTGTTCTTAATACAGTTGAGGAGATAAAAAGTCGAAAAAAATAATGAACAGGGAAATGATTCCCTGTTCATCCAAACCGGAAACGCAGCGAGCGTATCCCTTAGCTGTTTCTTAGGATGCCTTTTCCGAAACTTCCTTGTTTTTACCTTTACCATCATTGAGGAAAGCAAGATCATTCAGGACAATTTCGGTAATATACCTGGTTGTCCCTTTCTTATCCTCGTAAGTACGATATACAATCCTTCCTTCTACGGCAACCTCACGGCCTTTCTTCAAATATTTATCAGCAAGGTCAGCCAAACCATTCCAGGCAACAATGTTATGCCAGGTGGTTTCGTTTACCTTTTGGCCATCTGAGTTTTTGTAACCGTCGTCAGTAGCAAGTGTAAAATGGGTTACTTTCTTTCCGCTTTCGGTTGTCTTTGTTTCCGGATCCTGTCCGAGGCGTCCGATCAGCTGTACTCTGTTCTTTAGTGAGCTCATGATTTCTGTTTTTTGGTTAAACAATGAATTAATTATTGAGCAAACTTACAGCTGCCCGGTAGAGTGTCCCGGTTATTAAATAATTAGTGTCGGTTGTTAACCGCTTATAGTCATTTCGATTCGTTTGAAAACATTTTTTGTTTTCAATATCAGTATGATAGGTGATTCATTTCAAAATATTTTTTTTATATCTTTATCAAAACATTCGTGCTGTGGAAAAGAAATGTCTTGATTGCGGCGACATCCTTAGAGGTCGTACCGATAAAAAATTCTGTTCCGACCAGTGCCGGAATAACTACAACAACAGGCTTAACCGCGACTCCAACAATTTCGTCAGAAATGTTCATGGATTGCTGCGGAGAAACAGAAGGATCCTTTCAGATCTTTATACTGACGGCAAAGTCAGGTTTCATAAGGATGCCCTGTTTGCCCTTGGCTACAACTTCAGTTTCTTTACGCATATTATTGAAACATCCGACGGGAGAAAATTCCAGTATTGTTTTGAATATGGATATTGCGAGTCGGATGAGGATTTTATCGAACTAAGGATGAACAGTCAGTATGTTGATTATCAGTAAGTGTCAGATTCGTATGGCATCTGGTTCCGGGACTTTTTCCTCTTTTTCCATTGGTACCAGAGTCCCTGTATACCTTACCTGATCAATCCTGTTGGCTGAAATTGTAGTATTGCATGATCCGTTTTCACCAATTAAAATACTTATATGAAAGGTGTCAGCATCTCCTTTGACGTCCATTTCAATCCTGTAAGTGCCCTTCGATGAGTTCTTCTCCATCCGGTAAGAAACTGGTTCACCGGCCAGTCGGATTCCTGCAATCGGCATAAAACCAATCTGTCTTCCCATGTAACCTGCACGTATGGCAGCCTTGTTACCACTGATAAGAATGAAATTTTTTCCGGGACTCAGGTCAATTCTGCCGTACCTGTACATATAGAGCCTGTCGAATTCAATTACAAATCTCCTTGATTCAACAGCTTCCTTAACAATTCTTTGTCTGGCAGTCTTTTTTTCGCTGCGGCTGAGCTTATCCTCACCTGAAACCTTAACTGCAGAAATAAATAATAATGCAGTTAAGACCGTTAAGGGCATTATAAACAGCTTTTTCATGGCACCTTTTTTCTGAAATAATTCAAAATTCATGCCATGCTGTTACTTAACTTTTATTTCAGAAACGGAAAATAGGTTTTAAGATTCTCCTTTGTCAGTTTCACCCCATAACCTGAATCCTGAAAAGCTTCGCAATATTTAATAGTAGAGCCTTTTTCCATCCCGTATAACTCGATAAGTTTGGTGCGGTATGGCGTTGCATCAGATCCCCCTTTCCTTGTTTCACCAAGCCAGGCCCTTCTCTCTTTTTCACCGGATGGAACCTGGTCGAGATTACCCCTGTTGAAAGGCAGCCATTCATACATCTGTGATGTGTGCTGGTGATACATATCTATCTTTTTCTCAATTACGTCATCAATATCAATGGCTACATCTGCATTAAATGGTTCGGGATGAATAAACCCGTCGCTCATGAAAAGAAACATCGGATTTCTTTTGAGATGGGGTACCTCAGGTAGAATTGTGGGAACAGTTACCATGTAGGCAGCATCAAGAACCAGAACGCCTGTGTACCTGTGATCGGGATGATAATCATAAGGCCTGGGGAAAATTACCAGATCAGCATTATGTTCCCTGATTACCCTTATAATCTGTAACCTGTTTTCATAGGTAGGCATCAGTTGTCCATCATGGTTGTCAAGTGTAATGTATTTTATACCAATCACTTCACCAGCCTTCCGGGCTTCCTCCCTTCGGATTTTTGCAAGTTCGGCTGCCTTAATTGATTGGTGGCCTGCATCACCGTTTGTAACAGATACCATCATAACATTATGTCCGGCCTGTGTCCATTTATATGCACATCCCCCATCTTTATCAGGGTCATCAGGATGTGCTCCGATAATTATGATATTCAGTTTTTTACCCGGATCTGCCTGTCCCTTTAAAACGAAAGACATTACCGGCAGAAATAAGGTTGCGATTAACAAAACAATACGTGTTTTCATAGTTTTTATTATTTGTCATTCATTGTCATTCATTGTCATTCATTGTCATTCATTGTCATTCTTTGTCATTCATTGTCATTCATTGTCATTCATTGTCATTCATTGTCATTCATTGTCATTCATTGAAGTCTTACCATTCTGAATTTGAGAGTTGCCAGATA
>Ga0209314_10000659_pt1 | contig 15409 bp, 9 predicted proteins | sample I19B2metaG_FD_184146 | JGI IMG/M metagenome (GOLD analysis project Ga0209314, IMG submission 184146) | Lake sediment bacterial and archeal communities from Gulf of Boni, Indonesia to study Microbial Dark Matter (Phase II) - ​I19B2 metaG... | ecosystem: Environmental > Aquatic > Freshwater > Lake...
ATCAATGCACGAAATGGTTTCATTTGGGCTGCTTTTTTTACGCTCTAAAGTTATATTTTTGATGTTCCCATTATTCCATATGGGCGGTAGACTTGGTGGTTAAAAATCTATATCTTTTATCTTTTAAAATAAAAATCGTTTGTAAGATATGTCCACTCCATCGGCGTCTGTTGCCCATTGCTCCTTTCCTTAACATTCTTCCTTGTATTCTTAAAAACATTTTCAATTTGCTGTGGAATGACCATCTGCTTTACTAGCTCTTCAGTATAAAGTCCGTTTGCACCTGTCCCGTCTGCTGCAGTTGCACCCTCTGAAGTTGCAAAAGAAATAATTGTCCCATTGATTTCACCCATTGCCTTAAATCCCTGTTCAGGACCCCTTACCCAACTCCTGAAAGGATTATTCCGGCATGCATCAAGAATGACAATATTGGTGTTAGTTTCATGCGTCCTGAACTCGTCAGTTACACGATTTACTGAAACAGCTTCCCACCTGCAATCATCCTTATTCTCAAGTTTAGCATCAATAGGTAATAAATAGTTAACTCCATCCACCTGAATTCCGTGACCAGCATAATAAAAGAGTGCAACATTGAAATTCGACATCTGCCTGCTGAATTCCCTGATCGAATTTTCCATTGCGATCTTGTCTACATTTATACTCTTTATTACTTCAAATCCCAGTTGTTTCAGAGTTCCTTCAATCAGATTTGCATCATTCACTGGGTTTTTCAGACTAACTCCATTACTGTAATTCGAATTACCGATTACAAGGGCAAGCCTTTTTTCAGGAAGAGCTTTGTTATAGATTATGATCCTCTTTTCAGACTGTACCCTGCCGGCATTGTTTGCTGCAATTAAATAAACACTGTTCTCCCCCTCTCTAAGTACTACAGTTTTCTGCACTTTCAACTCGCCGTTTACACCCTGCTGAAACCTGTTCTCTTCAGCCTGGGGAAATCCGTTAACCAGCACAGAGGTGGAATTGATGCCTGATGCAGATTTTATAATTCCTTCGATTGAGACTACTTCTGTATTTACAACACTTGAGGATTCCCCCGGCATTAACCATCCCAGAACAGGTGGTGTGGCTTCGGGATTCACAAAATATCTCATTGAAGATCTGGTGGATTCACCCTTTTCATTGGTTGCCAGGAAATAGACAGAATTTTCTCCGGGTTTCAGATTCACGATCTTGTCAATCTGGTATCTGCCGGAATCACCTCTCATCATCTGGAACTCGCTTTCACCTACGGCAACATCATTTACATAAAACCTTACCTGTGCTAGTTTTGAGGCTGATTTTACAGTTGCCTTCGCATGAGCTGTGTATTCGTTAATGTCAACTCTCTCTGAAGAGGGACTGGTCCAGGTAATTTCAGGAGGTCCTGAAGGTAATACTGCCGGAATAATAACTGCAGCCTGGACAGCAGGTTTCTGCTCAACTCCAATCTCTTTCTTCTGTTCTGTCTGGATAACATTCCTTTCTGCAACAAGTGGTTCAATTTTCTGTTCTAGGTATGAAACGTTAAGATAAGCTGCTTCAATTTCGGATTTCACACCTACATTGAAACCGATATGGGTTCCTTCGGGTTTGATTCCCCTGAATTCTTTTATAAAGACTTCATTTATAAAAAGGTAGTAGATGTAGTCTGATTTGACAAGAACAATTTTGTTCTCCCCGCCTGATCTGATTGACGGATTTTTAAGACTTGTATAAATCTTATCGAGTTTGTTGGTTTGCTTTGCAACAAAGATGTCACCATTGTTATTTATCTCAATCCGGTAGTGATAGTAATTATTGTTCATGCCGAAAATAAGTCCGCCGCTGCCACTTACAACTTTTACAGAGGCTTCAACTTCAAGATCCCTTGAATGATCAACATCAACAGCAATAGATGAAAGTCCGGATGCTCCCTGGTAATTTTTGCATCTTATTCTGTATGTACCATTTCCAATCGACCCGCTAATATACTGATTATCAGTAAGCCAGTTTTGCGAGTTGTTTTCAAAGGATTCTTCAAGCAGAGGTTTTCTTTCAAATGAAGAAAGTACCGGAAGCTGAACCGTTTGGCTTTTAGTAATTACCGGACCTGATACAAGAAGACAAATGATCAAAAATCTGAGTGTTTTCATATTCATCCCGGGAAACAGTCTGTTGTAAATATATAATAAACAAATGCAGATTTCCAAGCTTTTAGCCCATTTTTTGACGAATGTTGATTGAACAAGGTATGACTTGTATAATATGAGTTATGAAGAAGCATTTTTAAACCACGAAGACACGGACACAAAGATCCACAGAGAATTAATACCCGTGATCCGGACCAGAAGACCAGAAGACCAGAAGACCAGAAGACCAGAAGACCAGAAGACCAGAAGACCAGAAGACCAGAAGACCAGAAGACCTACCTGCTTATAAAGTATCTCAGAGTAATACTGAATCCTGTTGCTTTTGTTGAAACCTTATCGGCACCTCCAATAAGACTATTGGTAATTCCGGGAGAAGGGGAGAGGTGAAATTCATCCCGTGATTTATATCCTGAAATATCCGTAACCGATCTGCTGTAGAAGAATCCTCCTGAAAGCCGAAGTTTGGGATTAATCACAATGTTTAAACCTGAGTAAACGGTGGCATCAAGCCAGGTCTGTTTCAATTCAGGATCACCTTCTGCATTGACTAGTCTGTTGGAGGAAAAATCATGTAACGGCAGATTCTCAAGAAGTACATTATATTCCTGGTAATATCCCTTGTATGTAAAAAAGCCGCTGTTGGAATAGTTTTTCATAACTGGTATAACTAAATTCATCCCCGGCTCAACAAATATGCTTGCAATTCCACCAAGCGGGATATTTATAATTATATTCAAAGGTATAATCATGGTCTTAAGTGACTGACTCTCATTAATATTTGAAGCTGTAATTCTCAGCTCATATGATTCATTTTCCGAATCCCTGTTCATAAGCGCATCCTGGTATGAGTAAAGTGATATTTCTGCACTGTATGAAGTATAACCGATACCTGACTTAAACCCAAAATATTTTGAGATCAGATAGCCCGCTTCTAAATTTCCATAAAAACTTCTTCCCGAATTTGAACCAGATTCTGTATCCAGTGTCCCCTCATTAATTATCAGGTTAGATTTTAAAGGTCCAGCCGTAATTCCGAAAAAGGCTCCGGGTTTCCTTACAAGCCCCATATCAGTACCCTGTGCATAAATATCTTGACCCACATGAGCAAGGACGATTATTATGATTAAAATGATGATATGTCCGGTTTTTCCTGTCATTATTGAATAACATTATCACCTGGTTACAACAATTTTTGTGCTGTAGCTTTCTTTATTGCCAGTTACAACGTTTATATAATATATTCCCTTTTCAAGATCATTAACAGGTATCTCTGCTATTATTTCACCCTGCGTATTTTTAGTCCGGAATTCAAGGACTTTTTTACCTGCCAGACTTACAACTGAAACAGTAGCTGTTCCTTCTATGGCATCGGTCACTTTCAGTGATACAGTTATTGAGGCAGGATTAGGATATGCAGTAATTGAATTATTTCCTGCAATAGTAAGAATTTTCGACATGTTCTTACATCCTTTAATGTCAACTGTTTCAACGCTGTAAAGTCCGCTCTGTTTTCCTGCTGTAATGTATTGTCCGGTGGCTCCCGGTATCGCTGCTCCTGATTTATACCACTGATATTTGGTAACGGAGTCAGCCGGATTATAACAGATAAGTACATCACCTGACCATTTTGATTTTATACGTGGTACAAGTCCGGTCTGTACCCTTGATGCAGTAGCAGGACTGTAGCTGCTAGTCTTACCTCCTCTGTTAACTGCTGATATCCTGAAATAATATGTCTGCATGTGAGTGAGTCCTGCTATAACCTTTGTTGTATCTGAATTACTACCTGAGGTGGAATCAATCTGAATTACATTTGATGCATCAGGTCCGGCATAAATCCTGTATCTTTTAAAGTAGGGGCTTCTGACCCTGTTCCATTTTAAAGTTACCAGATCGTTGCAGGAGACTGATGTAACGCTTGCAGGAGCGTCCGGTGTCAGTAATCGCTGATCAAGGAATACTGCACCCATATCCATCCTGGTTGTGTCGGGATCCCTGTCATCAGCATCTGCTGTCCAGTCCTTTAAATCTTTATCAAGGTCCGGAGATCCGGCATCCAGACCGGGTGAGTTAGCGGTGAGCGTGTAAATCTTTTTTTGCCTGTCAGTGTAAAGAGGATCCTTACTAATTTCGCCTGTTCCCGCCTGCAGGCCTAGATAATTATTATTGTTTCCGAATACAATATTATAACTGTTTGTGATAGTACTTTCCGCATTAACGGATATTCCCGATCCGCAATGAGAAACTATATTATTTGTGATAAATACTTCGGAGGGAGTATTCTCAACTGAGATACCATTCCCAAGATTATTGACTATCGTATTATTTGTGATGAATAATCTCTTTGTAGATTTCTCATTCCAGCCTGCCACAATACCATGACCTGCATTATCGGATATAATATTATTTGCAATAACAACTTTTTGATCCCCATAGACTTCAATTGCCGAACGATCCGATTCTTTTATAGTGAATCCTTTAATGGTTGTATTGGATTTTCTAAGGGCAAGATGCCCTCCTTTAATTATGGTATTCTCAGGACCGGCTCCGATAAGGCAGATTTCGCCAATATAATCAACGCCTCCCTGGTATATGCCTGGTGCAACGATTACCGTGTCTGAAGTTACTGTCCTGTCAATTGCCTCTTTAAGCGTGTTATATGGCTTCAGCTTTGTACCGTATTCTATACCCGAATTATTTAAAGTATCAACATATAAAGTCTGTCTGCCATCGCTTCTGTATACAAACCTGATATTGTTTATTTCCGATTCATTCCCCCAGTCACCATCATCTGTCCTGATTACGAGAACATAAGCATCGCCATCAGTTAAAGCTGAACCTGTATTGTCCATGTTGTATTTTGCCGACAGCATACCTTTAAGCCTTCCACTGGTCCACATTGTCCTGCTCCAGTCAGGATAATATACTGTTACTTCATATCTTGTTGCCCCTGAAATGGCACTCCATGTAATCGGGAAATCCTGTTGGGTAACAATTGAGTTATGTGGAATATTAAGGTTTTTAGGATAGTCCAGTACAATTTTCAAGGTGTCTTTTATGCTTGTAAGATTGCCCGATTTATCCCTGCATTTCAGAATATATTCACCTACAGGAGGGGGGACGGTAGTGCCGGTTGATACTGTAAACCTGCTGTCTCCTGATGCCCCATCTCCGTTGGTGGCATCATCATAAAGCTTCTGATGATAACTTTCAGGACCGTCGAGCCAGACAGAATCTATATCGCTTAATCCCTGTGGATCTGATACATTTACCCAGCAATCAATGCCCCACCACTCATTTAAATTTCCATCAGCCCAGTGTCTTGATCTCAATTCATTACCAGTGACAATCGGACTTACAGTACTTTGAGAGCAGTAAAAGAGCCTGTTATTCTGTTCCCCGAGGTTACCATCCTGGTCGTAGGCGGTAACACTTAGCAAATAGCTGAATCCGAATTTCAGACTTTCTCCTGCTCCGCCATTCTGATTATAAATAACCGTTGTATCTGTTAAGTTATCCATTCTCCATAGTTCACTGTTCCTGGTACTGTTGACCCGAATAGTATATTTTACGGCACTGGCAACTTGTCTCCAGCTGAAAACTGGCGTGACATTATTGACTATTTCAGTATGCTTAGGTTTCAGATTCCTTGGATAATCAATTACAGAATTTATATTTTTCGTTACCTCACTATAGTTAGCCGATTTATCAGATATTCTGAATTTATAAGGGCCAAGAACCGGGATTGAAGTAGTACCACCGAAGGCCAGGTCAAAACGGCTGTTGTCAGAGGATCTGTTAAGTATATAAGTTTTCTGATCAGGCCCTGTTACGATCACTGAGACAATATCACTCAGACCCTGGGGATCATTGGCAGATGTGCTTAAATGAATATAGTAACTTTCTTCACCTTTGTCCGTTCCGTAATGGCCTGAAATGGCAGATGTGTTGGCAAGGACAGGAGCATTTCCATTTGTAGAATAAATCAGTGAATTCCCATAGTGATAACCATAGTTGCCTTTGGAATCAAACGACCGCAGATCCCAGTAATAAATAGTACCAGTCTTCAGGTTCTGTCCGGTTCCGTTATAGTTGTAAACCACAGAAGTGCCTGAATATATGTTTATTCCACCCCAAACCGGAGGCATTCCATTGGGTGAGACATGAAGCTGATAAAAAACGGTACCGGCTACACTTTCCCAACTGAATGTCGGAGTTGAAATGGTTACAACACTATTTGTTGCAGGTGTTAAATTCCTTGCAAAGTCCATCCAGGAGTATAATGTGTCATAAACGATCGCTGAATTTCCGGATTTGTCTGTAACCCTGAACTGGCATTGTCCAAGCTGAAGCTTTGCAGAACTACGTGGCCAGCCTGAATACCTGCCGTCATTTTCGGGATCACTGAGAACATATATTTCACCACCCGGAGCTGTTAAGACTACATTTGCAATATCTGCTGTACCTTGTGGATCGGATATATCTACCCATACATCATAACCCCAATCCTCGTTGCCCAGATCATCCCCTCCATGATAGGTTACAGCATAATGGTTTCCAATTATTGGTTTTGAAATATCACTTGAATAGACAAACTGCCTCCCGTAATGCTCTCCCCAGTTCGAGTTCTCATCATTTGCTTTAACTGACCAGGTATATAATGATCCATCCTTCAGGGCTTCAGTAGCCATGCCGTTGTCATTAAAAGTGGCAGTCGTTGCTGATCCTGAAAGATCCCCTCTGTACCAAATCTGTTTCCCGGTTTTGTCATTTACCCATATTTCATTTCTGACCGATCCCGTAACAGCATCCCATGTAAATACAGGAGCAGGAGTATTTAATACAGCATTATTTGTGGGATGAACATTCCTTGGATAATCCATAGTGCCTGACAAAGTAGAAGTCTTTTCAACCCAGTTGCCTGATTTATCAGTTGCACGGAAGATATATGTTCCTAACTGTGGCGGACTGGGCATTTGAGAGAACCAACCATCCCAGTAACCATCTCCGTCTGAATCTGATAGTGAATATATAGCTCCACCGGTACCTGTTACCTTAACAGTTGCAATGTCGTTGAATCCCTGTATATCTGAAGTCTGAATACACAACTGCAGAACATATTCTTCTTTACCATAGTCATCACCATAATGAGCCGAACGGACTAACGGATAACTAAGTACGGGAGCCGTAGTGTTTGATGAATAAATAAAAGTCACCCAATAATCCTGTTCTCCGGTATTTCCATCTGCATCATAACAATTTACTTCCCAGTGATGAATACTCCCGTTTACAAGAGCTGCAGTTGCAGTGCCATCATCATTGAAGGTCACTGATGTTGAAGTAATTCCGTTTTTATACCATATCTGGTTGCCGTTTATATCAGCTACAACAACATTATAGCCGGTTATACCAGAAACTGAATTCCAGGAGAATACAGGTGACTGACTGGAAGTTATGCTGTAATGATATGGTATAACATTTCGGGGGTAATCCAGTATGGCTGTAATATTATCAGTAGCTTCTATCCAGTTTCCTGATTTGTCAGTCACTTTAAAGGTATAAACCCCGGTCGTGGGAGGAGTATCGTAATTTGGTGTCCACAAATTCCATACACCATCTGTTTCAGGATCAGTCAGTGTATAAGTAATTGATGTTGGTCCGGTTACGATCACTGAGGCAATGTCAGAAGTTCCCTGGGGATCTGTAACATTAATTGAGAAATACATGCTGTACCTGTGCTGATTTCTGTCATTACCCATATGCCTGGAATAAGCCACTGGTCCGTCAACGACTGTCGGCCCGTCAGCAGGTGTTGCTGACACTATTAATGGTAGAAACAATGCAGTAAAAAATATTGTAACCGAAAGCAATGCTTTCACTGATTTTATGTTGCGAGACAGGTGCACTATTCTGTGAAAATATTAACAATAAAATAATTACCTCTTAAAATAAAACTCCCCTCTTAATCCTGATGATTCCCTGGGGCTCTGCATCCCTTTACTTTTCTGCTCAACCTGTACCCTGGTCTTTTTAAATACACTCTCAACAGGCTGTATAATAAGCATTTGCTTAACAAGCTCCTCTGTATATAATCCGTTTGTACCGGTCCCGTCTGCAGCGGTTGCCCCTTCAGCAGTTGCATAAGCGATTATTGTCCCGCTTACATCGGAGATGAACCTGAAACCTGCCTCATTACCCCGTACCCATGATCTGAAGGGATTATTACGGCACGCATCAAGAATCACGATATTGATATTATCAGGGTATTTCTCAAATTCACTTACAATATCAGAAACTGAAATAGCCTCCCATTTGCATGATGTTTTTTCCTCAATTACAGCATCTGCGGGAATAAGGTAGTTTACTCCGTCAACCTGAATACCGTGTCCTGCATAATAGAAAAGGGCAACATTGTAAGAGGGCAGCATCTGAGTGAATTCTACAAGTGCTTTTTCCATTTCTGCCTTACCTGCATTCGTATGCTTCAGTACTTCAAAATTCAGTTCCTTAAGAGTTGCTTCAATCAGGTTCGCGTCATTCACAGGATTCTTAAGTGCAGTACCATTTTTGTATTCAGAGTTACCGAATACTAGTGCGAGCCGTTTTTCGGAACCCGTCTTGCTGAATCTGATTACCCTGTTTTCTGAGGTTGTGCTTCCTGCAATGTTTTCAGCAATTATATATATACTGTTATCACCCTCCTTCAATACAATCTGTGGTTTCCAGACATAGCTGCAATTCTCAAGTTCTGACTTCTGAAATACTTTCGCTGCACCAGCCTGCATTCCATTTACGAGAACCTGTGCTGACATCAGTTCAGCAAGAGATTTTATGCAAACCTCCATATTGAATACCTCAGTATTCACAATTGAGTTGGCGCTGACAGGATTGCCCCATTTAATTTCAGGCGGATCAGCCTGTGGGTTGGTGAAATACCTGAGGTCAGATTTGGTTGATCCAAGGTTGTTGGTCGCTACAAGGTAAATTGCATTAGATCCCGGAATGAAATCTATTGTCTTTTCAATTATAAAACTACCCGGTTCATCAAGAGCGCTTCTCATTTCACCCTCACCTTTTGAATTACCATTGACATAAAAAAGCGCAGACTGCAGTTCTGATCCCGATTTTACTTTTGCCCTGACTCTGGCTGTGTAGTTGTTAAGAATTGTATTGCTGCCGGATGGACTGATCCATATAATTTCAGGAACTGAGGGAACCAAAGCAGCTGCCAATGCTGCCGCAGGGACTGAATCAGCAGAAGGTACATTTTTATCAGCAAGCAGTACCGGTTCAGGAAACTTAAGACTATTTACATTAAGAATATCAACAGAAATTGAAGAATTAAGTCCAACGCTGAAACCAATCTGGTCACCGCTGAATGACATATTTGCAATCTGTTTGAAGAGAATATCATTTATATAGAAATAGCATTCATCTTTTATTTTCCTGACAGTAATCTTATTATTGATTCCAGGTTCATTGACCAGCCCTGTTTTTCCTGAAAAGAGTTTTTCAGTTCTTCCCTTTGATGGTACATCTCTGAATATAAACAGATTTTTTTTGCTGTCTGTCTCTACCCTGTAGTGTTCAAAATCGCTGGTCATTCCGAATATCAAAGCTCCCGTTCCGGATGTTATACTTAATTGTGTCTCAATTTCGAAATCACCATTCTGGTCAAATGGAATTTTTATGTATGATAATCCTGCCTGTTGTTTGTAGTTTTTGCAGGTAATAATATATTTTCCATCATTTATCTGTCCGCTGATCCAGTTGTTATCTGTTAACCAGCTGTTTGAATTAGAATCGTATGTTTCAGAAAATAAGGACTTTTTCTCACCTGAATTAAGATCAGCGTAAGTCTGTTGTCCCAAGAGCCTGGTAACCTCAATTATCAGGAAAAACGACAGGATCAGTTTATTTACTTTGTTTTGCATAAATCAGATGATCAAGCAAACAAAAGCTGAAAAATCCTTATACCCAAATATATATTAAAACCAAATGATTAGCAATATTCAGTTCAGCTTTTTTTAAACAGAAATACCCGAATGGCACAAGGCACAGAGCGCAGGGCGCAGGGCACAGAGCACAAAACTACATGACTGCATGACTGCAAGACCGCCAGCCTTCGCTAAAGCTTCGGCTGACAAAGCAAGACCGCAAGACCCTTACTTCTTCTCCGGATTTTCAGGATGATCATCTGAATAGGGTTTTGCATACAGATCCTCAACCCTTACTCTCGGCTCTTCATTTGAATGCATGTATTCCGTTTCCTTCTTATCTTCCTTTGCCTTTCCGTTAAAGTAGAGTATTGTTGCAAAGATCGGCATAACAGGTATCGTAACCGCATTAGCCAGGGCTGAAAGGATTATGAAAAGAGGATTTTTGGTCATCTCAATAGCTGCAGAAGCCGCTTCAGGATTGAACAGAGTCTTGAAAAAACTTCCTGCAAAAGGCAGAAGAATAATCCCTGAAAGGATAAGTGAGATTACAAGCAGAATAACAATTATGGCAGCAACCCAACCGAAATTCGCCCAGAAATCCCTGTGTGCCAGTTTAAAAACCCTGCTTACGGTTCTTCCGATATCAGGACTTTCAGCCATCATGACCGGAAGGATGAAGAGATACAGAGTCAGAATATATAAAGCTGCAAACACTGCACCTACAATAAGTGCAAGTAATCCTATAACAATAGCAAAAGCTCCTGCAAATGAGAGCATTATAAGAATAATAAGATAGGGTATAAAGTATCTCAGAGATTTGAGTACAGATGTCAGAACACTGTTGCTGCTATCGACAGGGCTGAAAAGTATATAGTGTTGAATTATTGTTGTGAGCAAAAGATTTATCAGAGAAATTATAAGCATCGGAACCAGAAAAGCTTTCATCTTTTCCAGCATTATAAGCGGGTCAGGATTGGACTGAATATCTTTCATATCCACTGACAACGAAAGATACTGCATTACAATTGCAAAGACAGCTGACATAATGAACAGCACCAGGAAATTCTTTTTATAGAAATCCCACAATGAATTCATTGCAGTGTCGATAGTGTGAACTTTGTATAAAGGGTGGTTTCTGAAATCGGTCATTAATTGATAAGATTATGTTTTGGCAAAACTAGTTAATTTTTTAGATAATACGATTAGGGTACGACGGTGCGACGGTATTGCGGTACGACGGTATGGCGGTACTAAGGTTCAACCGAAGTCGCACCATCGAACCGTCGAACCGTCGCACCGTCGCACCGTCGTACCGCCGTACCGTCGCACCGTCGCACCGTCGCACCGTCATACCGCCGCACCGTCATTTCCCCTTCCTCCAGTTCCTGAGAATATGACTGAAATTTGAAAACGCATTCTGCTTCTGAGGTGTAAAGATCCCCTCATTGGCAGCCTTGATGTCTTCAATTGTATAAAATGCCCTGGGATTAAATGCATTTATAAGGTCAATGACCTTGCCCAGTTCATTTCTCTGAACAATCGTATATACAAGATGAACTTTATCCCTGGCTCCGTGTGCCTCAACAGATGTTGCTCCATACCCGTTCGAATTGAGTTTCTGCACAAGTTCATTACCTCTTTCATTTGCAAAGATCCTTATCATCTGGATTCCCATCGCCAGTTTTTCCTCGATTATCATTCCAACCAGGTTTCCGGTTGCAAATCCTGCAGCATATGCTATGTAATTCATATAATTGTCGAGGTTCTGCATGATCTTGCTGATAGCTGTTATCCATATCAGAACTTCAAAGAAACCCAGTAATGGCGCAATGTTCCTCTTGCCTTTTGATACAAATATTATTCGCATTGTACCTATCGACTGGTCGCATATCCTTGCAAGGAAAATAAGAAGAGGCATTATTACATAACTGAAGAATCCGGAATCGGTGAAAGATGTTTCCATTGAAATCAGGTTTGGTTAAAATGTAAAGATAGGAATATTGGTATTACGGTGCGACGGTATGGCGGTACGACGGTATGGCGGTATTAAGGTGCGGCGGTACGAGGGTCAGCAGTATAAAAACTTTCAGACTTATGGACAATGGAGAAATAGAATTTTGTAAATTTGATTTATTGATCATGCAGGTGGAATAGCATGAATGAAAAAATGTCTTACAAAAATTATTGTGCTAAATGGGAAATTATCAAAAACTTCATGTATGGCAGCTTGCCAAAGAATTAGCTGTTAGAATTTACAGACTTACCGGTAATCAGTCATTTAAGAAAGATTTCGGATTTAAAGACCAGATGCAGCGTTCTGCAGTTAGTATTCCCAGTAATATTGCGGAAGGGGATGAGTCAGGTACAAATAAAAGCTCTGTAAGGTATTTCTACATTGCCAAAGGATCGGTAGCTGAATTGCAAACTCAAATAATTATTGCAGGCGAAATTGGTTATCTCGAAGCTGATATGAAGGAGGTCTTACTTAATGATTGTGATAGGATCTCAATAATGCTCAATAAAATCATAAAAGCAAGATCTTCATAACCCTACCGCCGTACCGCCGCACCGTCGCACCTTGAACTTTTTTCTACTACGATTGTTATTCAGAAGAAATATTAATTTACATTACGAATCTATTATATCTTTGACAAATTGTTTAAACAAAAAGAAACGAAGTATGAAAATCATCAAATCAATTATTCCGGCATTTATTGTAATTGCCATTTTATCATCAGTTGTTTCCTGTTCAGGAGGTGGTGAAAAGAAAGAGGCTAAATCAGGCGTTGAATATTACAGGGGACTGCAGTTCAGCGAAACCCCGTATGACACTGAGAAGGGTGTTCATCCTCTTACCGCTGATGAAGCAAAAACAATTAATAACTATAAATTTACTTATGACGAATCAGGAAGACTTGCTTCCGTAGAGTTTAACAGGAACAATGTCCTTCTGGCATATTCATCTATGGGTGCTGCAAAAATTGCTTATGAATATAAGGACAATAAGCAGATTAAACGCTGGTTCAGCAATACAAACGAGCAGATTGAATCTGCCGGAGCATATACAGCCGAATATACACTTGATGAAAAAGGTTTACGTACAGGACTTAAATTCTATGGAAAGGATGGTTCGCCGGTTGAAAACAGGAATAAGATACATTCATGGGTGTGGCAAATACTTCCCGACGGGATGGTTCAGGAGAAGAGATATAACCTTGCCAGCGTTGAGGTTGTAATGAATCCATTCTGCCCGTTCTATGAACTCAGGTTTTCATATAACGATAAAGGGTATGTAACCCGGATGGCCAATTATATGGGCGATACACTTTACAATTGTACAGCAGAGAATTGCGGTGATATAGGCGTTTCATATTTTACATTCACCCCGAATGAAAATGGGGATAATCTGAAATTCGAAGTTTTTAACGTTATAGGACAGATGTCAAACCTCTACTGGGGATGGTCAAAGTTTGAAACTAAGGTTGATGAGCATGGTTATGTGCTTGAAATGGCATTTTACGATCAGGACAATGAATACCTCGGCGGAAAAAATGTTCCGGTTTCACAGAACACTTATGATGCGCACGGTGCTGTTATAGAAACCAGGAACCTTGACAAGGACAGAAATCTCATAAATGATCCGGAAAGCGGTGTTGCAATTACCGAATACAAATATGATGAAGCCGGTAACAGAACAGAAACCCTTAGATACAATAGGGATAAAGAACTTGTTAAAGAGTAAACAGAGCCTCGGTTGAAGAATATGATGGCATTAAAATTTAAGAATGCAGCAGCAATACTGATTATTTCAGTTGTTGCTGCTTCCTGTTCGGGAAACAGATCAGGTGACGGCAGTGAATCCGGCCAAAAAACAGAAGCCCTTACTTCTGCTGAACCTGAATCCGTATTGTCAATTGATAATGAAACAACACTTCTTCTCAAAGACCTTGAGGAAAATGGTGATTATGTTAACAGCCAGGTATTTCCGTCGCTTATAAAGTCATCTATTGTACATGAGAGCCTCGGGAAAAATATTCTCGTGGTTGACCTCAGGCCGGCAGCACTTTATAAAACCGGACATATTAAAAGTGCTGTTAACAAAAAATTTGAAGAGTTGCCTTCATGGTTTGAAACAGGGATTAAACCATTTGAATATGATAAGATTATAATGGTTTGTGAAGACGGGCAGCTATCAAGCTATACCACATGCCTCCTCAGACTAATGGGATATGGAAATGTTTTTGCCATGCGCTGGGGTATGTCGGCATGGAACAACAAATTTGCACAAGCCGGTTGGTTTAAGGGACTATCAGGCAAATATGAGGCAAAACTTGATACCACAATTCATGAAAGACCCGCAGCTGTAAGGATGCCTGTTCTGGGTACCGGTTTGACATCCGGAGCAGAAATAGGAACTGCAAGATTCAAAAAACTCTTTGAAGAGGGGAGTGGTAACATACAGATAACTGCTGATGAAGTGTTTACCAATCCGCAGTCATACTTTATAATAAATCTTGAACGTAAGGATAAATACGAAGACGGACACATACCCGGTGCAATCAGGTATAAGCCCGATGCTACACTTGGATTTACAGAAGAGATGGCTTCTATATCATCCGACAAAACTGTTGTGATTTATTGTGGTACTGGTCATAATTCAGCATTCGCGACTGCATATTTAAGACTCTTTGGATATGATGCAAAGACATTAAAATATGGTAACAACAGCTTTATGTACGATAAAATGGTCGCGCAGAGGACTGCTCTTTCCTGGCTTCCATTCTCAAGTGCGGATGTGAATGATTTTGAAGTTGTCAAATAGATTTTACAAATCTTATTGTAATTCCGGCCGGGCCAATGTGTCAGGCCGGAATTCATATTTCAACACCTCTGGTTCAGTATCTTCCGATAGAATGTAAATATTCCCGGCACCCATCTGGCTCAGGATCATCCATGCCCTGACAGAAACGGATATTTCAGATGAGCTCAGCAGAACAGGACCATTATGGTTCAGAAGTTTTCTGATATTTTCCTTTTCAAGGATGTCTTCCGGAGAGATTGTTATTATTTCAGCCGGAAAATCATGTTTTATAACATCTTTTCCAAGAGTGACAAGTAGCTTTTCACCTTCAAGACCGGATGCTTTTCCGGGAGTTACCAGGTTAGATCCTGAAAATGAAGGTTCAGCATGTTTAACAGCATCAGCCTTAAAGTGATTGGTTCCGAAGGATCTTATAAGAACCAGAATGACAACCGGAACCAATATTATCAGTATCGTTTTATACTTTTTTATAAAATTCATATAGACATTTTTTATAGTAAAACATCCCCCTGTCC
>Ga0209314_10000660_pt1 | contig 15399 bp, 12 predicted proteins | sample I19B2metaG_FD_184146 | JGI IMG/M metagenome (GOLD analysis project Ga0209314, IMG submission 184146) | Lake sediment bacterial and archeal communities from Gulf of Boni, Indonesia to study Microbial Dark Matter (Phase II) - ​I19B2 metaG... | ecosystem: Environmental > Aquatic > Freshwater >...
TTGGGCTGCCATACTTGGTTCTGATGTCAACTTACTGGGATTGGGTGGCGTGGGTTCTTTCAGGGAATATGTTCGCTTGGATCTGTCTCGTTTCTGCGAGACGAGAGGCACGATGGATGCTTTATTCTGCTGTTCTTGCGCTAGCCGGCTCTGTTCTTCAGGTTCTGCCGACTGCACTCCCGGTGCATGAGCTAGGACTGACCTTGAGCCGGTTTGGAGGAATTGTGATGTCATGCACTGTTCTGGCCGCGACAATGATGCATCTGAGGTACCCAAGGGTGTTCTCTATCTCTTCGATGAGGGCCGCGAGGATTCTCTTGACGTTCTCCTTTGCTCTGTTGATTCCCTTGCAGGTATGGTCGGTAGCGACCTCGTTCTCATTTCTGAAAGCTCCGAGAGATTACCCCCAATTCAATGCCATACTTGGGTTTGAGAAATTATTGCAGCTTCTGCTTCCGGCAACCACAATTCTCTTTGTTTTGCTGGTGACACAGTGGCTGTGGTTCCCTGTTGTTTCTAAGATGAATGCGGGAGTGGCTCGCTTGACTCAGGTTCGTGGCAATATGGATTCCAGTGGTAATAGGGCAGCAGAGCAACGAAGGAGACTCTCAACTGGCTGGATTGTTCCGGTCAGCCTCTCCGTTATCGTAAGCATGTTAGTCTCGAGCTATCAGTGGTCTCTTGGATATCCTCTCGGTCAAGATGCCAGATACTATTCTTCCGTTCTCCATCGCATGAGCACGATCGGCATCCAGAGCGTGATATCAACTGAGCGACCATTCTTTTTCCTAACGCTCTACGCGGTCCAGAAGATTTCCGGGTTGGAGACTTCACTGCTCTTGCGAGTAGTTCCAGTAGTTCTAGCCGCGATGTTGGTTCTCGGGACGTACTTCTTCACAAGGTTTGTAGGGGGAAAAGAGAATGTCGCGGCGTTATCGGCAGTGTTGGCGGCAGCATCGTTTCACATCACCGTCGGGGTTGAGTACTTTATAGTTGCCAACTGGTTCGGAATCTTGGTGATGATGCTCTTCCTATGCATGTTCTTGAGAAGTGCTGCGCAGCGATCAACTCTATGTGTGGTATTCACCTTTGCTTTGTCTGGCTATGTGCTGGGGGTTCACTACTTCACTTGGCTCTTCATGATTGGTGTGATCACGATCTATTTCATGATGAGTCTGGTGGAGAAGCGGTTTGCTGGTAAGCGTGATGTAGTATTCTGCGCGGTTGTGATTTTTGGTTGTGTTGCTGTGGTCGTTCCAGCCGTTCTTGTCGCATATGGAGTTGGAGGGGGGGTACTGGCGAGTCTAGGGATCGTAGAACACATGTTAGGAACCTTCCTGACGCAAGCTACACCGATGAACTTCGTCGCCTTTCTGCTGGATCAAGAGCGCATCTACAACTATTTCGGTAGAGAGCATTACGCGATTCCTCTGTCGTATGCGTTGGCAATAGTGGGTTTCGTTAAGCTGAGGTGCCTGAGGAACGATCAAGGGCGCCTTCTCAAGTCTTGGTTTATCTCTTCCTGCCTTGGCATTCTGGTGGTCCACTACAATGAGTGGTGGCGTTTCCTCTTTGTAGTACCGTTGGAGATCCTTGCGGCACTCGGCCTGACCACTCTTCTTGGATATGTGAGAGCCCGTCAGAAATCAGGTCCGTCAACGGTTGCTAGAGACAGCTTCGTACCTATGGCCCTCTTGATGTTGATTTTCTTCGTGCTGGGTCTTCTTCTTGCTTTTTCTTATCTTCCCTCGTTCGTGCTCTTTCTCAGCCCGGTCGCGGTTGTTTTCGCAGAACTTCGATGTCCACGGGAGAAGGATTGGGGTGAAATAGCGTTCCTGCTTGCTGCGTTCCTAGCGCTGGAACAACTCAGTCGAGCCCTCTATGTCCTTGCTTAGGAGTCTCAGGTTTGGTTTGAGCTCCTTGGTTCGAGGGGTTTCTCTTTCTCCTTTCCAGGGTTCACAGGCCTGGCACTGGCGTTCTGGAGGGCAATATGATGGACAATCGTGCTTAGCTTGTCGTCTAGCTCGGCGACTCTCTTTCCTAGATAGTAAACCACGGCGAAGAGGATTAGGATCGAAAAGGTTGTTACAAAATGTAAGGGGGTGTACATTCCTAGGGCCTGAGTTGCGAGAAGAAGGGCCGAATAGAACTGGGGAACAATCCCAATGAGGATCAGCGCAGACCACAGAATGGCCCAGAAGAAGTACCCTGGAAGACTCATTTTTCTGCGTAGAAGTTCATATGTCGTGAATGCTAGCATAGCTGCCCCGAATGCACCGGCTGCTATCGCATATGGCTCCATCATCTTTCACTCGCAGTCATGGGGGCTGTGCCGTGGATTTAGGCCTTATCGTTGAGTATAGGATCTTAAACCCATCCTTGATTCCTGCGCCTCTCCACCGTCTAGCCGGGTAGATAGTTCTGACCGGTACTTCTTTGATTCTAAAGTTTCCTCTGGCTGCAAGGATCAGAATCTCAGATGCATACCTATAATCCCGTTGGCTGTGCATCACATAGTCCAAGACTGTTCTTCTGTAGGATCTGAAGCCCGACTGAGAGTCCAAGACTCTTACGCCAGACGCCAGGGAGGCTGCTGTCGATAGAAGCTTGTTGCCTATCCATTTATGCATAGGCATTGAGTCATGTCTGCCCAAGAACCTTGAGCCGATGACTATGTCAGCCTCGCGATCTTGGATTGGCTGAAGGAGGCTGGGAATTTCTCTTGGATCGTGCTGACCGTCACCGTCGATTGTGACGAAAGCCTCGGCGTCTGTTCTTAAGGCGATTTTGAAACCTGTCAGTAGAGCGGCCCCGGCTCCCAAGCGTAGAATATGGTTGACGACTCTTGCTCCTGCTCGCTGTGACATTTCAGGTGTGCGGTCTTGACTGTGGTCGTCGACCACGATGACGCTATGACAATGTTTGAGTGCCCCTTGTACTATCTTGGAAATCGTGTTCTCCTCATTGAATGCCGGAATAATACACGCAACTCGCATTGGCTTCTCTTCTTGGCCTACCACAACGAACACGCCTCTGTACTCAGGGTGGATTCTTCTTTGGCAATCTTGTATGAGTTTCACTCCAAAGGTTAAGTTCTTTTTGATTCTCGGATTGAGGCGAAACGTCATCTCGCGACCCGCAACTTGTCAGAGTGGCCCTTGTCAAAAAGCTGAGAATCTCAGGCTTTTCCATGAGAAGATCGTATATGCTCTGTCGCGATTCTAAAAAAACCTCTTCACTCGACCTCCGTGAATTGACATCACTAAATGTGACATGATACTTCTCGGGATAGTTCGTATTGCTAACGAACCTTCTCCCTTGTAACTCATAGCAAGCGGCCCCTCTCATCCTTCTTGCGTACTCGTAGTTTGGAACAGTTGTGTCTCGAACCAGGTTCGAGGTAACGAGAAGCTGATCTGTGGGGTTAATGATGAGATGAAGGCAGTCCCGAGGAATCACCAGTTTTTCTTCCTCATTAGCTTCAACGATTTCCACTTCGCCTTTCTTCACGATGCTCTGGATGAGAAAATGAGCCTTGCCTCTTACAACCTGAAACGCTTCGGAAGCACTAGTGGGCTCCTGTTGGTGTACGTGTCCGAAGGTCTTCGGATATTCCCCTCCCCAGTTGCCAGGAGGCAGGGCTGTTAGGTCATGTCTGAGGCCCAATCTGCCGAATAGTGGAAGGTCCTGAATCGCTGCGACTCCTCGAAATACGTAGTAGGCAATGTCAGAATCCCGGGTTCCGAGGCGCTCGTCATATAGAACTTCCTTCATCTCTAAGATGGTTCGGCTTATGCCTCTGATCGTGGTCTCCTCTCCTTCAACTGCCAAGTGTCCTTTCTCCAGGTTGAGAAGAACTGTTAGTCGTTGGCTGAGGTCCACATTCAGAGACATGGTTAGCACATAGAGGATTGATGCATATAACCACTGGGTTGACGGAGAGCGGGTTCCAGCAATCTTTTACGTATATGGGCCGTGAATTATGGCTGCGTTCAACCCGGTGCCTTTCATGCAAATCTGTCTCGTCAACTCATTCTTTCCTCCTTGGAGAGGAGGCGCTGAAACCTACACATACAATTTGGCGAGGCACTTGGTTGCGCGAGGACATGGCGTCAAGGTGTTCTGTGCTGCCCCACCTCGAAAACCTGGGGAACATTCCGTCGACGGCGTCCGCGTGAATAGACTTCCAGTGGCTACGTGGATTTACGGGACGCCGATAACACTTGACCTCCCGTTAGCGCTTATGAAAGTTGACGCCGATCTACTGCATGTGGGATTCCCGAGTCCCTACAACGCCTTCCATGTTTCGCTCGTCTCCAAGCTGAGAGGGATTCCTTCAGTGCTGACTTGGCACAATGATTTACCAGCAGTCAGTTCGACGGCTAGCCTCCTTGTGCGACTCCATGACTCATTTGTTCTACCAGCTTACATAGGTCGATACCGTAGCATAATCTCGACGACTGAGACATACGCAAGGGAGTCGCCAATCCTTGCAAGGTGGAGGTCGAAGGTGCGGATTGTGCCAAATGGTGTGGACTCTAGGAGGTTCAGCCCTGAAGTTGACGGAAATGCTGTGAGGGCAAAGTTCGCCCTTGGCGATCGTCCAATCGTCCTCTTCATAGGAGCGCTGACGAGGTGGCATTCATACAAGGGACTTGACATCTTGCTCAAAGCCTTCTCGCTTTTGGCGAAGACCTTTCGAGACGTAGCGCTGTTGATTATCGGTGACGGTGAGTTGAGAACGAGATATGAGAAAATGGCGATTGACCTACGTATTCGGCACGATGTCTTCTTTTTGGGAGATGTTGACGACCTGCATCTCCCAAGCTTTTGTGCCGCTTCAGATTTCCTGGTCCTTCCTAGCAAGGATCGATCAGAGGGCTTCGGTCTGACAATCCTTGAGGAGAATGCTTGTGGAAAGCCTGCGATAGGGTCGAAGGTCGGCGGCATACCAGCCGTCATCTCCCACGGCTACAACGGACTTCTTGTTCCACCCTGTGACCCGTTGAAGCTATGCGAGGCCATGCGTTACTTGCTGGAGAACGTTGAGGAAAGACTCGAGATGGGTCGGAAGGCGAGAATGTTCGCTGAAAAGCGTGACTGGTCTGTCGTAGCCAGGGAGACAGAGAGTATATACAAGGATATTTTGACGAAATGAAATGCCCTTGTACCCATCTCAAAAGACTTATCTTGGGCAAGTATGACATCCGTCGTTAGGGTTGTAGTGGAACCTGTGGGGGTGCAACCAGAGTCTCAGTCTTCTCGCCTAGAATCTCTTGACGCATTCCGCGGGATCGCCATAGTTGGAATGTTGCTCGTTATCAGTCCTGGCAGCAGGCAGTATGTCTATGGACCATAGAGACATGAGAAGTGGAATGGGTTCACATTCGCCGATTTCGTCTTCCCCCTCTTTGTGTTCACTGTGGGTGTGGCGGTTGCACTGTCTCTCCGACAGGATTCAGCGCGATGAGAGAAGGGGAACACTGCTGCTCAAGGTCATTTTCGCACGGCAATGCAATTCGGTCTCCGGCTATTGTCAAATCGCCTTTGGTATGGTGACTTGTCTGGTTTCCGTGTGGAGATGCGAAAAAGACTGGCAATCATAGCTGCATGGATAGAAGGGTGCGTTAGAGTCACATGAATAACTGGGAAAGAAGCTAGGAGGTGAGAAATCGTTATGAAAAACAGGGACTTGGGACATCTCCTACTTTTCATTTTGGGGGTTTTTCTATTGAGCGACCTCGTCAATACAGCAGGTACCAATGGGCAATCGCCGCTCTTGGTATCAGACTATCCTAGCGCTTTCAGATCGAATGCACTCGTAGTCGTCGGGGATGGGTTTCCGCATGGACCGAAAGGCGAGAGATCAAGCACGATAGATGGTTTATGTGGAGCTTGGATAGCTGTTAAGTTAGCAGAATATTATGAGGCTCCAAGCGTAGTCTTCGACAGTGATATTACACGCTGGGAGGGCAAGACCGTTGACCTGATCGACCGTTCCCATAACCTGATAGTCGTAGGTTGCCATTGGGTCAACATAGTCGCATACCACTACTTCTTCATGAGGCGAGACTTGGTTTCTGTCTACCCCGCGAATTATCTCAACGATGACCCTCTCGTCTTCCCTGAGTTCCTCGTCAAGAAGAGTACCGGAGAGAGGTTCGCTTACTGGAAGGACATAGAGAACAAGAAAAGGACCAGTGATTACGCGGTCATGGTTGCATTGAAGGATGGAGAACGAAATGTTCTGATCCTCTGGTCGTATTACATGGATGGCACCATCGCAATGGCCAAGATTTTGGAGAACATCAACTTAGCAGGACAGTACGGTTGGAGATTGAATAGTGAAGCGGTCTTTGTGACTTGGAACGACAAGATAGATGATGACAAGGTCCAGTTGGAGGAGATAACTGTCCAACCATTATTCGAGAGAACTCAGACAACCACATACTCGTACGCAAAGACCACATTCACTTTCACTCTAACAAAGACAGCCACGACCACGTCTATTTCTTCAGTGACACAGACCGTGACGGTAAAGGCTGAGCCGCCCCCGGATCGCAGATGCCTGATCGCCTCACTCATGCCAGTTGCAGTGATTCATCCTCTTCGATCTTTCAGGGATAGTTCTGTTCATGTCACATTCTGTGGGTCGAGCTTCATGGAGGCGTTCGATGTGTTCTACTACTCGGTTAGTCCGACGGTAACCAGCCTCGTCACAAGATGCTCGCTACTGTGCGCGTTTATCGAGGCACTGCTCTATCCGATGATATGGACGCTTCGATTCGCCTCGGTAGTCTTCGATGCGCTTTCCTTCATGCCTGAACTCGCAATGATAGTTTCGGGACTTGTGGCATCAGCCCTCATCAGCGTTACCTATGCGACTCCGTTGATTGTCTTTACGAGAAAAAGATCTTACCAGTATAGGTGGGAGAGATGACGAGTCAAAGATTAGCCTCAATTGATTTCTTTAGAGGCACTTCAGTAGTGATGATGGTCTTTCTCATAAATGTAGGCAAATTGGCTGAAGTTTTCCCCTTTCTCGATCATGCTCAATGGCACGGTTGGACGTTCACGGATCTATGGTTTCCGTTCTTCATCTTCATCATGGGCGCTTCCATTCCCTTCGCCTTAGGGAGACGCATCAAAGCCGGCTCGACGAAAACTCAATTGGTAGCGGCGATCTGCAGAAGAACATTGATTCTGTCCGCTCTTGGAATGATACTGAACGGCTTTCCGACCTACGATTTGGCGACGATAAGAATTATGGGTGTTCTGCAGAGAATCGCGCTCTGCTATTTTCTCGCGTCGATGATTTACTTGGCGTTTAAGCCGAGATGGCAGATAGGTTGGGCTTTCGCCCTGCTCCTTGGTTATTGGGGCCTGATTCAGTTTGGTGGAGGTTACGGATTGGAGGGCAACCTCGTAGGCTACGTTGATAGGTTGATTTTAGGCGGCCATATCTGGTCGGCGACGAAAACCTACGATCCTGAAGGGCTGCTCAGCACCATTCCAGCTGTCTCGATGGCAGTTTTCGGAGTCTTCGCCGGAATTCACCTTAACAGTGAGATCGCTTCGAGTGGGAAAGGGTTGGCGCTGCCCGTTCTCGGAGGGTTCGCAGTTTTTTTCGCGTTGATCTGGAATAGCTGGGTACCCATCAATAGATGGCTGTGGACCAGCTCGTTCGGCCTTCTTATGACAGGGTTTGCGTTCATGTTTCTAGGATTCTGCCACTACTTCCTCGACGGCAAAGGGCGCATATCTTGGGCGAAACCGTTCATATGTCTTGGAACGAATGCGCTTCCTGTCTACTTTGTCACTTTCCTTCTGGTCCGGCTTCGTCTTTCAGCTTGGGCCTCAACGCCTTTGGAATATTTCGCCTACGCGGTGACACAAGTCTTCTTGATGCTGGTTTTCGCATGGATTCTTTACAGGAAGAAGATTTTCTTGAAAATCTGAGAGCTCGACCTGCACAAAGAGTATTGACGAAAAAGAACAGCCAGGCTAAAGTTGCTTGAATGTTTCCTTCTTTGAGTAGACGGACAGACTATTCAGAAGCGGCGTGCCCCCCTCCTCCGTCACTACCCGCGTCTATGAAGAGACTCATCTTTGTAGCAAATGAAGAAACGCCCGTTTGGTGCGTGGAGACCCAGTCGCCTTCTATGTCAACGGCGACTAGATTTTGGAAGGCTTGTTTGGAAAGTTTGGCTGTCCCATTTAGTCAAACAATGTTTACATGAGTGTGCAAGCGTCGCATGCCATGGCCACGGGGTTGACAAGAACCTACGTCGAAATGCATTTGTTTAAGGTGTAGACGATTCGATTTCAGGCAAGTATTCGGTCTCAAGCGGCAGTTGCCTGATTGCTCGCAGGAGAAGAAACTGACTGAGACTCCACTCGTCTTACGTATTCCATAATGACATCCTTTGTATTCCCACTAGCCACGATCTCTCCCCTGGACAGAAAGAGTGCGTCGTCGCAGAACTCTGTGACTAGATACATGTCATGGGAGACTAGGACGATTGTTCGGCCTTGTTTCTTGAAGTCCTTGAACCTGCCCAGGCACTTCTTTTGGAACTCGATGTCGCCGACTGCTAAGGCTTCATCGACGAGGATTATGTCTGCATCGGTTTCCACAGCTACTGAGAACGCTAGTCTCATCTGCATGCCCGACGAGAGGGTACTTAGCGGGGCGTCTTCGAATCGTTTCAGCTCCGCGAATTCGATGATCGATTCTATTTGTTTCTTTAGGTTCTGTCTCTTCAGCCCCATAATTGTTCCGAAGACGACTACGTTTTCTTTGGCTGTTAGTTCTGGGTGGAATCCTAAGCCTAACTCAAGCATAGGCGCAATTCTGCCGTTGACGCTTATTCTTCCTTGGTCCGGTTTCATAACACGCGCGATCATGCGTAGAAGAGTGGTTTTTCCGCTTCCATTTTCGCCGATGATACCGATTGACCCTCCTTTGGCCACGTTGAACGTCACGTTCTTGAGCGCCCAGAACTCTTCGAACGTTGATCTTCTTCCGCCGAAGAGCGATAGGGTGCTAGCGATAGTGTCCAGTACTGTGTTTTTTCTCTCGTGTGGAATCTTGAATTTCTTCCAGACATCCTCAACTTCTATGACGTTCAAGGCTAGGTTTCCTCTGCGAATCTTGGTTCAAGTCTCCGAAATATAGCGTATCCTACGGCTAGGAGCAAAAGGGCGATGAACAGTGGAGTTGCAAGGTCGAAGGCTGTCGGTAGTGCATTGTAGAAGAGGATTTCTCTTGTCGATTCGATTATCCTGGTCACAGGGTTTAGCGAGTAGTAGAATCTATAGCGTTCTGGAATTATGTTTGGATCATAGAAGATTGGAGAGAGGAAGAAGCCTAGCTGAAGCACTATTTCCCATATCTGGTAGAAGTCTCGGTAGAAGACGCTGAGTGCGGCTAGGCCGAGCGATATGCCTAGAACTATGAGGAATTCGATGATCATGACTGCGGGAAGCAGTATGACGTGTGGAGTCAATGTCATTCCGAGAGCTATCATGATGGGGAGGAGAGCTACGAACTCCATGAGGAAAGAGATGAAGCTTGCCAGGTTGTTTGTTAGGACGAGCACATATCTTGGTAAGTATATCTTCTTGACGAGGGAGGGGTTGCCAGCTATGGTTCCGGTGGCTTGCATCGTCCCTATCGAGAAGAACCGCCACGGAAGGAGAGCTGACAGTACGAACATTGGGAAGTTTTGAATGCCTGACTTCAGAAGGAGAGAGAAGACCAAGGTAAGTATTGTCATCGTTGAGAGCGGATTCAGAAGGGACCATATGAACCCAAGAGCCGAGTGCCTATATCTTATCTTGAAGTCTTTCTTGACGAGAATCCAGATCACGTCTCGATGTTCGAGCATGTAGCCACCAGACCCCTAACTGAGCGCTGTCGATTTTTGATCAATGCGTGCATATCGATATTGGACGGAGCTTCTCTCACCACTTACGCTTCCACGGCGTTTGGTCCACAATGTTTTCGATGCCTGTTTCCTCCCCGCCAATCATTCTCTATGTGCCATTTGACTGCCCTCTCTCGGGTCCATATCCCGAGCTGCGCAGTGTCCTTCTTTTTGGACCACCTTTCCTGTCTACGTCTCGTAATAACCTTCCGCTGCGCCCCATGACTTCCCATGGAGCCTGCTCAGCTCTTAGTCCCAGAACTTGGTCCATTCTGCCGTTCGAGATCGAAAACTTTAACGCATCACTTTTTTCAAATTCGTACTCAGGTTCTGTTAACTTGACGGCTCATTTATGAGGCGGTTAACCAACGGCACACGATTAGGTCTGGCGAGGTCCTCTAATGCAGTAGACTTTAAAATCGTTCAGGCCCCTCGTCTTGACATGGTTTCTAAGCCTTCCCTCGCGGTGCACCTGTCCGAGGAACTTGAGGATTTCTTGAAGGAATTCGATCCTAATCATAAGTTCAACAAATGGATCGCAGATATGAAGTCTGTCTTGAAGGGAAACATGTTTGCGGGGAACTGCATACCGAAGAGGCAGATTCCGAATTACTACAAGAGGCGCTACAAGATAAATAACCTATATTGCTATCGCCATCCAGAGGGTTTTCGATCTTGCTATGCGCTTTTGCTGTATGATGGGCTAGGTGTATGCCCGTTGATATTAGATCTCAAAACTCACTCCGAGTACAACAAGATCTTCGGGTATAGGACTACTTGAGGAATCATACACACTTATATAATGCCGTGAATAATAGAAGAGTGATAGGAGTAGCGGGTCCAGGATGACAGTGATCCATGAACCTCGGCTGGATACGATTCTGATGGTAGAGCGGGCTATCTTGAAATCGGCAGACTATCCAACGAGGACATCGCTTTGGAAAAGTCTTCCTCGGAAGATTCAGTATCAAACGTTCAAGCACATACTTGACTACCTAGAGGCTTCGGGAAAGATCGTGTTCAATGGTGCGAAGATCGTTTATACTGGAGTAAACAATCCCAAACTGCAGGCGTTAATCAAATCTAGCGTTCGCGTCGCATGATCCGATCCTTTATTTCAGGCTTGTGTTCTATGTTAGCGTTATTCACTTGTTCGTATCTTTGATTCATATTCCGCATGATTCTGCTGGCGTCTTGCCGTTTATGGTTTACTGTAGGCGCGTGCACTTGTACTAGTACCGCTATTAGTAGCACCTGTACCCATACTAGTACTAATGCTAACTTGCTGTGTCTTGTCTCAATCTTTACCGCGGACAGTCCTGACTTTGATTCAATATCCTGTCGCGAAAGAGGCATTAATTAGACAGGCGTTCGGATAATCTGAACAGTTAACGAGGAAGTATGAGGTGGCGAGAAGACCCAACTTAGTAGCATGTGTATTGGCTCTGGGCGCAATGCTCTGCTTCGTTGCATACTTTACTATGACATCTCTCTCTTCTTCGCATCCTGTCCGAACTGGTGGGGGCCCGATTGTGATGGAGCTTGTTGAACCAGTACCAAGCGGGATTCTCAGCGGTACAGTGCCCTTCAAGGTCAAGATTGTCTCTGGCAATCCAGCGATCATCAAGGGGGTAAGGTTAGAGTTTGTTCAAGATAAGGCGGTGAAGATCGGCCCTCTCGAGATGTGGCATATCCGTTCAACTCCTCCGAGTGCCGAAGACTTTTGGTATGTTTCGGTCGATTCATCAAAGGTTTTGGATGGGAAATATGAGGTGAGGATCTCGGCGTATGACAGTGAAGGCGATACGGTTGGAGAGCTAGGCTTGGAAGTGGTAGTGGGCCAGGGTGCAAGCATCTACACGCACCGAGACTGGTTAGGATGGCTGGGCGGGGTGTTGGCGGTAGGCGCTATGGTGGCGTACTGGCGGAGGGTCTGAACCCCTAAGGAAACGGGGGAGGTGGTGCCGGCAAGTAAAGCCGAAGCAAGATTAAGAGCGCAAGACGGTTGCACTTTCTGGCCGGACAAAAGTTCTTATGACTATTCGTATCGGGTTCCATCAGAAGGAAATCCGTTTTGTCCAAGATTTCAGCCTCAGCTATCCTCATCCTGCTAACCATAGCGGCGTTCTTTGGTCCCATAGGGGCGACACAGGACCCTTCCACTTTGTCCGGGATCCTAAACATAATACTGGCTGATTCAGAGAAAGGCAAGTCGTCTCAAGTCTACTATTTGCATACAAGTTCCGGAGAATACGTTCAGATCTATCCAGCTAGGCCCGTTCCATTGAACTACTCGAAAAGGGAGGTCGTAGTCACCGGCACGATAGTCCAGCTCGCTGATAGGAAGACGATGAATGCGACAGCTATCGCTGTTGTAGGCGGAGCGCTTGTCTCTCCCGTGGTTTCTGGAACAAGGAGGATAGCGATGTTACTTCTCAAGTACAGTGATTCGTCGGCGTATACACCTAACGATGCTGCTTACTATTCAAACCTCATGAACCCGACGACCAATTCTGTGAACACGTTCTATCGTGAAGAATCCTACGGACTGTTGAGCATCCAGGCAGATGTCTACGGCTGGTATACTCTCCCAAGACCTCGAAGCTACTATGTCTACGGAAGCCTTACGACGTGCGGCGTCTATTTTGACAGACTGGTCAGCGATGGAGTTGCTGCCGCAGATCCATATGTCTCCTTTCCTCAGTACGATGATGTAAGTTTCGTCATGAATGACTACTTGGACTGCTGTGCGTGGGGTGGAAGTTGCACAATCACTGTTGATGGCATGACTAGGAGCTATGGCGCAACATGGGAACCCCCCTGGGCTCAGAACATTGGAGTCTACGCTCACGAGATCGGCCACTCGTTGGGATGTCCGCATACAGGTTTTGTAGGAGGAAATACATATGATTCAACATGGGATGTAGAGAGCGGCGGGACAGATTTCAATCCTAGACTCCGGGGCAGCTACTACTCTGTTGCCAGAGGCCAGACAGTTAACCTCTACTCCTATGATCCGTGTCATCACATCGCATATCACAAGATCAACCTGGGCTGGCTTAGCGGATATTACTCGGAGGTCACCACAGGGACGACAACAACAGTGACAGTAAACGCGCTGGCTGGTGCGCGCACAGGCCTAATGGCAGCTAGAGTGCGTATCGCCGGACAAGACCCATCCAAGAGACACTTCACGATTGAGACAAGAACCAAGATCAACTATGACCAGTGGCTACCCGGCGAAGGTGTCATCATTCACTATGTCGATGAGGACCGGGTCGTATCTGGCATTGGCGGTTCGGGAAATGTTCCTGCCTATCCAGTCGATTCAACGCCCGGAACCTCGACGCTTGATGATGCTCAATGGATTGTAGGAACAACGTACGACAACGTTGCCTATGGACTGAGTATCAGCATACTCTCAAAGGCCGACAACTCTTATCAAGTGAGAATTGTGAACAGTGCAGCATATGTTACCATTACCACGACCACAACGACCACCTCAACCACAACCTCAACGTCAACTAGCTATGGCTCCACAAGCACCGTCTCCACACAGCAATCTGCCACGACGACGAAGTCAACTCTTCCAACGGTTACCCTAAACTTTACGAGTACGATGCTTTCAGGGTCAAACTCAACGACATTTACAGCGAGAGTAACGCTGTCGTCCACCTCAACCTCCTTCTCGACAACCACATTGACTTCGTCAGGAGCTTCCACCATGACCAGCACTGAGCTCTCCAAGACAGGAACAATCACCACCACGCAATCGTCCACCACTATCACGACAGTTGGAAGCACAGTCTATGTGAAGATCACAGTTCAACTCACATTGATTGAGCAATCCCTCCAGAAGATTGTGACCAACTTTCTCTATTGGCTCAGTGAGCTTGCCAAAGTCACCCAGAGCCTCTTTCCTCCTGGAACTGTAATGGATACAACTGTCAAGGTTGAGCCGGGATTAGGCAGCACCATAGGAAGCATCCTCACAACGCCAAGTCCGGTAGGCTTCATGATGACAGGCAACATATACGACGACGCCGGAGTAGGCTTCATCTACGGGCATAGAATCCAACCTAAGCTCCTCTTCCCTAAGACAGATGCGACAAGGATTTGGGCAACAGGGCAGCCCAAGTGGCTGGACTACGAACATCTAGTCACAGTGGGGGGACGCAACGCTAACCCGACAACTAGCTACTACGAGGACAATGGGTTGGCACCGCTCAGGTATGCTGGAAACTCGACCCACGCCATAATCATGAAGGGCAGCGAGCTCAAACTGAACGTGCCACTCTCCTCAATCAACCAAGGCAACGACTACTTCGTCATGGAAGCCCTGTCCGACGGAACACATAAGGTTGTGATCCTATGGGGAATAAAGCAGTGGGGAACATACGTAAGCGGAGTGTACTTTGACGGCAAGTATCCAGAGATGGTTTCGCTCACGTGCGGCTGGTACATAGTCCATTGGCAAGACCTAAACGGAAACCGAATCCCAGACTACTCCTCTGAGTTCACAATCGCTGCAAGCGGAACCTAACACATCTTGGCTCGCTCCTGCGATACACGTAGATCTTCTTCGTCTCCGCCTCCGCTCTTCTTAAGATCGCCACGCACTGATAAGTACTCGTACTTGGCCATATGATGTTGGCCCGCGCTGGCACCTAGCTTAAGTAGTCGAGAACATCAAGCCTTTCTGTACCCCTTCAGCTAACGCACGCCACCAGGACAAACGGCAGAGAAGATTGGGCAATCAGATTGAAAGAAGGGAGAGCTAGACTTGGGCGCTCTAACAGAATTGAACAAGAAGTGGCTTGACTCTCGCTTCCGAAGAGACCCTGAGACGAAGTTGTATTTCGCTCATGAGCCTATCTATGGCATGTCCAGCAAGCTATCTGAGCCAAATCACCCCGCCAGATATGCTCGGCTGTGCGCCATACTGTCTACGCTTGAGAAGTTCCTATTCAAGTCAATGCTTGATGTAGGAGGGGCTGAAGGCTATCTAAGCTATCTAGTGACTAGACTATTCAATGCGTGGACAGTAACCTCTGATCTTTCATTCGAAGCAAATTGTCGAGCAGCAGAGCTATTTGATGTCCCAGGAGTTGTGCTACAGTCCGCAGACCTTCCGTTTGAATCGAACTCGTTTGACATAGTCACGAGTATTGAAACGTTGGAGCACGTCGAGTACCCGATAGAGACGTTAGTTGAACTCTACAGAGTGGCAAAAAAATGCGTAATCATTACTACGGAAGCGCTATGTGAGACTGAAAAAGAGCAATTTGACAAACTTGCGAGCCGAAGGTATTCTTATCACTTTGACAGGAACTGGTTTCTGGTTGAGGATTTTAAGAGCTTATTCCCAAACCTGCTAAGCATAGATTTCCCATGGATGAGTCACTACTTATCTGAGAGAATGGGTAATCCACCAGACAACACGCTATGGATGCCCAAGGTCCTCGTGATA
>Ga0209314_10000661_pt1 | contig 15393 bp, 13 predicted proteins | sample I19B2metaG_FD_184146 | JGI IMG/M metagenome (GOLD analysis project Ga0209314, IMG submission 184146) | Lake sediment bacterial and archeal communities from Gulf of Boni, Indonesia to study Microbial Dark Matter (Phase II) - ​I19B2 metaG... | ecosystem: Environmental > Aquatic > Freshwater >...
CCAGCCTTAACACATCTGCTCAATAACCCTTTACAGGGGCGTAGTCAGTGTTTGGAGGCTTACCATCGAAGGTTTATGGGTTGAATCCTTTAAAATCGCCTTGTACGTTGTGAAAAGGCTGGTCTCACGGAAAACCCTCAGCCAAAACCTTTATATGTATGAAACCGACTTTCTGGGAGGGTTTTGTGTCAAGTCTCCCTGAAAAGGTACTGAGGGGAAGAGACCTTCTAACGCTTCAGGATTTATCACCGTCCGAGGTTACGGCTGTCATCGAGACGGCTTTGAAGATAAAGGCTAACCCCACAGCTTACACGTCTGCCCTAACTGGGAAAAGCTTAGCCATGGTTTTTCAGAAGCCTTCAACGCGGACGCGGTTATCCTTCGAGGTAGCTATGAGGCAACTCGGGGGCTACGGAATCTATCTCCGATGGGACGACCTCCAGCTTGCCAGAGGCGAGGCGGTTAAGGATACGGCTGGGATGTTCAGCCGCTACGTGAACGGCGTCATGGCTAGGGTTTACAGACATGATGACCTCGTGGAACTCGCTGCCTACGCGGATATCCCAGTCATAAGCGGTCTAAGCGACCGTTTCCACCCATGCCAGGTCCTATCCGACCTCTTAACGGTTAGGGAGAAGCTTGGCGGTCTGAAAGGGGTGAAGCTCGCATACGTAGGGGATGGAAACAACGTATGCAACACGCTTCTCATAGGCTGCTCAAAGACAGGCGTCGACATAAGCGTAGCATGTCCTGAAGGCTACGCGCCGGATGGAGAGGTGTTAAAATGGGCTGAGGAGAACACGGGGATGAGTGGATGCCATGTGGAGGTTCTAAGTGAACCTCGGGAAGCTGTGAGAAACGCGGATGTCATCTACACGGACACATTCATATCCATGGGTGTGGAAGCGGAGAGGGAGAAGAGGCTGAAGACGTTTCTGCCGAAGTACCAGGTGACACCTGGGCTCTTCAAGTACGCGAAGGAAAACGCTTACTTCATGCACTGCCTACCCGCCCACCGGGGTGAGGAAGTGGCAGCCGAGGTCATCGATGGACCCATGTCCATCGTCCTAGACGAAGCTGAGAACAGGCTGCACGCACAGAAAGCCCTGCTATACCTAACCCTATAGCCTTCTCAACTCAACTTTGAATGAAGCCTCAGGTCGCATCTATGCAAACTGTTAGAAAATTGATAGTGGCCTCAACCGTAGATGAGGCGAGTAGCAACATCGCTGATAAGCTGATACGGTCGCATGGATTCCAATGGGAACACCAAACCTTTCAAGGTGGAAAGGTTTACACGGGAAAGCTCATCGAAGACACAGCCCTCGTCTTCGTAGACGTGGAGCTGGCTGAGACCCAGGATTTCTTCGAAGGGTTGAAACCCGAGGTCACGATCTTCGTTTCAAGGCATTCAAGCCGTAGCGGCATACCAACCCTGTCAGTTCACGTACCCGGAAACCTAGGAGACGCGGAGCATGGAGGGCGTCCTAGAAAAGTATCCATAGCCCCGGCTAACGCTATGAAGAACGCGTTGTTAGAGTTGATGAATCAGCGGACGCGGTTGGGCCTTCCTCACCTTGTTTCCTATGAGGGAACCCATCATGGACCATCCATAGACATACCAGCCATGTTCATAGAGATCGGGAGCACGGAGATAGAGTGGATAAACCCAGTGGCGGGGGAAGCCGTGGCTCAAGCCACGGTGACGGCTTTAAAGAAGAGGACAAGCTTCCCCGTCGCCTTGGGGGTTGGAGGTCCCCACTACAGTCCAAAGCTCACGGAGGTAGGCTTACAAGGGGGATACGCCTTGGGACACGTGATTCCAAAGTACGCTGTTCCAAGCCTAAGCCTCGATGTGCTCAGGCAGTGTGTTGAGCGAACCGTTGAAAGGGTTGAAACAGCTGTCATCGATTGGAAGGGTTTAAGGAGCCCGGAAAGGATGTGGATCGTTGAGGCTTTAAAAAACCAAGGCGTTAAACCTGAGAGGGTTTAGGCGTAACCGTGTTGGGTCAAAGTATTTATGTCAGCATGGAGCTGTAGATGAAAAGGAAGCGTTAAGCCTTGGGTCTGCGGTCTTTCCTCGCCTCTAGCAAGCGGCTGCTCATGTTCTCCGCGAAGCCGGGAAGGGAAGAGCTCTGGCTCTCTGTGAAGATATGCTTCCTAGGTGTCACCTTGATAGGTGCCGTAGGCTTCGTGATCAGGTTGCTAGCGGCGCTTATAGGGCTCGCATAGGAGGAGGATGCGTACGGCTGCGGGTGAGGTTCCCCACATCTACCTTATCAAGACATCCACTGGGCAGGAGAGGAATGTGGCGCGGGTGATTGAGCGGAGGGTGAAGGCTAGAGGTGAACCGTACACCAAGGTTGTTAAAGCCATACTGTGCTCAGACGATCTAAAAGGCTACCTCTTCGTTGAAGCCACAAGCCCTCACCACCTAGACGAAATCATCTATGGGTTAAGACACGTGAAGACAAGGCTTCCAGGCTTCGTCCCATTGGCTGAAATCGAGAAGTACATCACCGTTAAACCAGTTGGGGAAGAGATCGTGGTCGGCGACAACGTTGAGGTTACAGGTGGCCCCTTCAGGTCTATGCAGGCAAGGGTTATCGCCGTAGACAGGCAGAAGGGTGAAGCCACGATCGAGCTTCTCGAAGCCACATTCGCCCTACCCATAACCATATACCTGGATTACCTCCGTAAACTCACAAGCGTTGAGGTGAAGAAGTAACCTTCAAGGTGATGGACATGAGTGAACGGAAAAGCATCGACCTGCTAGTTGAAGGCGGAGCCGCAACAGCTGGGCCCCCGATTGGACCAGCTCTAGGACCACTGGGAGTCAATGTCCCAGCGGTTGTGGAAGCCATAAACCGTGAGACGAAGGATTACGCGGGGATGAGGGTGCCCGTTAAGATAACCGTCGACGTGACGACGAAGCAGTTTGAGGTTAAGGTGGGAACCCCCACAACCTCAGCCCTCGTAGTTAAGGAACTTGGAGTAGCCAAGGGCTCTGGAAAAGCTGGGACAGAGCCCGCTGGGAACCTAACATTGGAGCAGGTGGTTAAGATCGCGAGGATTAAGAGGGAGAAAAGCTGGGCGGGTTCCTTAAAAAACGTCGTCAAGGAAGTCCTCGGAAGCTGTGTGAGCATAGGCGTCACGGTGGAGAATAAGGACCCAAGGGAAGTGATTAGAGAAGTGGATGAGGGGCAGCATGGTGAACTCTTCGAGGCCTAACCGAGGCCTTAATGGGTATAAAGACTCTTAACCAGCCTCAGCTCCTACATGCTTATCAAATGTGCCAACGTTGGTTTCGGGCACTACATCGCTACGGGCGCCGGTCTCAAAAAGTTCCCCAGACGCGCCGCACTTATTGCATCCCCAAATACGGGTTGAATTTTGGCGTAGTCAAGGACAGAAAAGGGAACATCGTAACCATGCTTCCTCTGAGTAAACCAAGAAAGCAGGCACTGTTTCCGGTAAACCGATACTCATGAGTGAATATAAATCCATACTTCCATAGAATGGTTATTCCTTATTTCCCACGCTCTTACGTAGGATGGCTACAACGCCTTCTTGAGGGTTAAATACAAGGTTGTGAAACGCTTTTTCCAGCCCATTCCTCATAACGCATGTGAGCACCTGGATGTTTTCCGCTCCTAAAGTTAGGTATTCAGCAGCGTCCTTCCCGGTGTAAACACCTCCTGTAGCGCTTACCGGCATATTCAAACCCCTCTTCCTAACCTCCTTGATCTGCTCTTGATTTATCCTCTTAAGCTCCAGACCTCCATGAGACGACCCGTATTCAACCCCTGTTTCCCTGTCTGTGAAAACCCTGTAGACCCTATTCGCGACCGTCACTCCATCGCTTCTCCCAGCCACAGCGGCCCTAACCATTTCCACCTGGAACTCTAAGCCGAAATCCAGGTTGAGAATCTTAGGTACGACTTTAACGTCATAAGGGACATCGCGCAAGACCCTCGGAGCCTCCCTGTACCATCTTAGAACAGTTTGCTTATCCTCAGCCCTATCCTCCCCCTCGAGGAAGGGGCAGAAATCGATCTCAAAATGTCTGTAACCGATCTCACACATCTTCCCCACTGTGTAAGTCCACTCTTCAACATTCCACTCATCCTCAAGTCCTGAAACCAGATGGCAGAGAACTGAGGCTATCAACGGCATACCCGTTCTCCTCCCCACATCGTAAGCCTTCCTCGCGAATTCCAGGTAATCCATGAGGTTCCGCGTGTCAAGACCGCCGTTCCAGTGAACTGTAGGGTTCCTTCCCTCCGGGTCTAGGCTCTCGTCGACATACCACCTCATAAACGTCGGTTTTCTCCTTAGAAACCTCATAGAAGCACCCCCGTTCCTATCCTCGCCGACAACGGACTTTAAAACCACCGCGCCGTACCCCGCTTTAAACGCGCGTTCCACTTGAGGACTAGTTTGGCTTAAAGGGCCAGGAGCTAGAATTATAGGGTTCCGCAGTTCAAGGTCTAGGTAACGCGCTGAGAGGTCGATGCCAAGCTCCTCTAGAACCTTCTCCTCCAAACCCATCCGCCCTTTTTCAACCAGATACTCCATAACTCCGTTAAGCTTTTACCAACTTCATCAAAGGCATCTGTCACAAGCGTTACGTGAAACCCCATACATTCCCACCCTTCCCTCGCTTAACTGCCATCAGCCTTTTCGCACGCTCACGCTTTCACGGCTCGCTCAAGGTTTCCAACTCGGCTGTAACACCACCTTCACTGCCTCCCTTTCCTCGACGCATTGAAGGGCCTCCGTGGCTTCAGTTAGGGGAAGCCTGTGGGATACGAGGTCTTTAAAAAGCACGTGCATGCTTTCGACGAGCTTCAAAGCTTGGTAAAGATGCGATGTGTCGCTGACCCAAACCCCCTGGACCCTCAGATTCTTCCTGGTTATGAAGCGATAGCAATCTACATTCGCCTCCCCGCTTGGAACACCAAACCCGGGAACCACGTATACGCCCCCGATCCTAAGATGCCGAAGCCCCTCCGTGAACGCGTCCACCGTTCCACTGCACTCATAGGCAACATCCACACCTAAACCATCGGTTAATTCGAGTACACGCGCCTCTCTCTCCTCCACCGTTGTCTCCCTTCGGTTAATCGTCTCAGCCCCAAACTTCCTACACACTGCCAGTCTCTTCTCGGTTCCACCGATGACGATGATCTCTGAGGCTCCATACTTTTTCGCGAAAGCTACGTGGAAGATACCGAGTGGACCTGAACCCTGCACCAGAACGGTTTCACCGACCTTTGGGGAGTGAAGCTGGAAGCTGTGCGCGGCGGTTGCCCCAGAGCATGAAGCTGGTGCAAGGAGCACCGGGTCTACTTTTCCATCAAGATTGATCACGTTCGTTCTCGTATCGAGGACTAGGGCTTCAGCGTAGCATCCGTTTAGGTATGGAGGCGTTGAGCTTGACTTAGAAATCCCGTATGTCCACCTGTTCACGCATAGAGATGGGGTTTCGTAAACCGTGCAGTAGGGGCATACCCCGCAGGTGACCCCTCTATCCCATATGACAGTGTCTCCAAAACGTACAGGTTTCCCGAAGATATCCCTCTTCTCCCCAGCTACCTCCTCTACGCTCCCAACGCCTTCATGACCTAAGATCATAGGAAGCTTGATCCTAGGGTCTAATCCCTTCCACATGTGAAGGTCTGAACCGCACACACCTGAAGCCGTAACACGGGTAAGGATCTCCCCGTCTCTCAACTTTGGATAGTCGAAACCCCGCATCTCCAAAGGCTTCTTAAACTCCGTGAGCACCGCTGCCCGTATCTTCTCCATACCGCGTCATCCCATTCAAGCGTGGAGGACCAAGCTAATAACCATCATGGTTTTATCACCATGTTGGGCGTCCTTAAGTTAACGGGTAGATTTCCGCTGTCACACCGAATCTCCACCATCTTCAACCATGCTCCATCGTTCCTCCGCGGGTACTCCACCATATAATGGCTTCCCCTAGTCTCCCTCCTCGTCAACGCAGATTTCGTTATCACAAGCCCAACCTCAACCATGTTCCTAAGCTCCAGGGCCTCGATGAGGTTTCCCTCAGCGACGTTCAACCCCTTATCGACTATAATCCTTCGATTCGCCGACAGCCTGTTGAACGTCTCATTTAACCCTTCCCACTTCCTGACCACGAGGACGTTCCGCCACATCATCTGCTTAACATCCCACCTAACCTTTTCAACGGAATACCTACCACTCGCCTTTGAAGTAGCCCTTACAACCCCCTCTATCTTCTCCGCGTCTCCCCCATTCGTCACGGTCGTTATCTTCCTCGACCTTTCAGCCGCGTATCTTCCAGCTCTAGCGCCGAAAACTTGGCAGTCTGCAAGGGAGTTGCCGCCTGGACGGTCTGCTCCATGTTGACCCCCCGCAACTTCGCCAGCGGCGTATAAGCCAGCTACCTCGGTCTCCCCCATCTCGTTTATAAGTACCCCGCCGTTCATATGCTGAACCGCTGGAGCTATCTCCAAAGGTTTCTCCCGGATGTCCACCCCCTTTTCTAGGAAGAACCTTAGCGGAATGGAGGCTTTTTCCTCTAAAGTCTCCCTGCGGATGTGCGATAGGTCAAAGTAGACGCAGTTGTTGTCAGTGCCTCTGCCTTCCATGATCTCGGTGTAGTTGGCGACGTCGATGTACCCAGAAGCGTTCCTCATGGTGAAGGGGAAGGTCACTGACTTAAGCCTATAAACCTCTTCTACGGTAAGCCCAGCGGGAAGATACCTTGTTAGGTACGCTTCTCCCTCTTTGTTAAGAAGCTTGGGACTTAGCCTCCACAGGATTCCTCCAACATCGAATTTGAAAGGCTTAACTATGCACGGCCCGATCTGCATGAATTCCATGTTCACGAGGCATGCACCTGCTCTGAGAGCCATAGCGTAACCGTCACCCGTCATCCCAGATGGGAAAACACTGTGTGTGAAGAGTTCACCGGGACCGCCTGTTGCTAAAACCGTTGATTTGGCGTGGAAAGTCGTGGTCTCCAGCGTGTTCACATCGACCCCAACCGCTCCCACGACTGCTCCACTGCTTTTAACAAGGTCGACCACCATCATATCCTCGACCACTCTTATACCCCTCTCTTCAACAACCTTCTTCAAAGCATCCATAATCTGTTTACCAGTATCGGCTCCGGTGCCGCATGCCCTCGCGTACGTTGCCCCATCGGACATAAACTGCCTAAACCTCCCATCGCTGTCTTTCAGAAAGTCGACGCCCCACTCTACGAGTTCATGGAAGCGTCTTGGAGCCTCATAGGCGATGATCCTCGCCAGCTCTTGGTCGCATACGTAAGCGCCGGTTTCCACGATGTCTCGGAAATGCGCTTCACAGCTATCCCTAGGGTCAGCTAACCCTAACGCGGCTCCATAAGCCATCCATTCGGAGGCGGAGTTCGGTGTACAACCTGAAACCCCATACCGTCCCTTACAGACGATAACGGTCTCCGCCGAGTGACTATCCGCCTCAACAGCCGCTCTCGAAGCGGCTCCTCCACCTCCGATGATTAGGACATCGGTCTTTACAGTGCTCTCCAGCAACGCAAACCCCGAAAAATCAGCTTGCGCTCCAATAAATAAGCTTATCCACCCATCTACTTCGGATTATAACATGTGAATGAACCCTAGCAAGTCTGGTACGCTGAGCTCTATGAAGCTATTATGAACGGCTAGTCTCCTAGGTAGCCAAGGCTACGGAAGGCGTAGTTGATGAGAATGGTTTATACGTGAACACAGCCCTATGGTAACCTTAAACCGTTACCAGCTCTACGTATAGACATAAATTCTCCTCGGCAAGACTATTCGACGGCTAACCGAGGGAGAAGAGGGAGACGTGTTGAATAAAGTGAAGTGGGAGGAGATGCTTCCTCACGAGTTTGAGGCAGCCGTGTTAAAGCATCCGGTCGCTTACTTAGCCTTGGGTTGCCTTGAACGTCACGGTGAACATGAAGCCTACGGTAACGACGCCATTAAGGCTTACGAGGTCTGCGTACGCGCCGCTGAACTCAGCGGGGGCGTTGTTCTCCCCGCTTCCTACTGGCATCTTGGCGCTTGGCAGTGGACGCATAGGGGGAAGCGTGTTGGTGAGAAACGTGTTCCTTGGGGCTTCTTCATACCGGATAAGCTCTTCTACCAAATGTACCTACACGTGCTGAGGCAGCTTGACATCTGGGGCTTCAAGGTAGCCGTGGTCGTAACGGGGCACTACGGCGGTGTGGAGGAGGAACTCCGCGAATTAACTGAGTACTACATGAAGCTGAGTCCCCTCAGGGTCTACGCAATCGCTGATTGGGAAGCCTCCTTCCATGAAACAGGTTTCACAGGAGACCATGCGGGACCGGGTGAAACCTCTCAGCTATGGTACATCCGCCCAGACTTGGTTGACATCACACGCGCACCGGAGGAAACGCGGGTTAAGGCCTCCAGATCCTACGGCGAGCAACTTGTAAAGCTCCAGGCAGCTAACATCGCTGAAACCGCTGATGAGCTTCTCACCCGGTATAGAAGGCAAGCTGAATGGCGTCCACCCACCCTAAGGGAAATGGATGAACTATGGGAGAGAATCGTAAAAGAGAGGAAAAGATGGTTTATGGACCATTTCCGCGGCTTGGAGGGAAGCTATTACGCAGATCCCTAAAGCCGCGTCGAAGGCTACGCCACACTGTTTCTGACACTTCATAGCATTACCTTGAAAGCTCTTCAATGATCTCTTTGCTCTCTCTGTCCACTCCATACCCCCTGTAGTTTAACCGAATAGTCTTTACGATTCCCCGTTGGTCGTTGATCTCCTGCTCCATATGGAAGAATTCGGGGGGCGGTGTATCCGGACCGCCTCTCTCCCTAGGCACAGTTGCCGATGTGTGGGTGTGTCCCGTGAAGTAGGCGTAGTCGCTGAAAACCTTTCTAACCAAGTCTGGTGACCTTTTCACGAAGAGCCCTAAAGAAGGGAGGATGGAGTGCCATTTAACCGTGTCATGTGAGATGGCTAGAGGGGAAAGGTTGAAGACGGGTATTACTTTAAGGGTTTTCACCGATGCCATCTCGTGGCAGAAGAGTGTTCCAGGGTTTCTCTCATACAACTCATTCATCAACTGAGTTAAACCACCTAGGTAGTAGCATTCTGGGTCGTTTACCCTAGGTGAGCCATCCATGGAGGAGGAGTCGAAGTACCCCGCATCGATTCCATACCGAGCGATCACGTCGGTGACGTTGTCCACGATGTATTCTCTCACCTCTTTTACACAGGGTCTCAGCCAACCTAGGCTTACAGGCCAGTTCTCCACGTCAGCGACGAAGGAGGAGGGCCAGGAGATTTTCCTACCGTAGGCATCCGTGATGTTGTACTTCTCAAACCTCCGCCATACAGGGAGCTTCTTATCCATCAACGTGACGGTCATGTGTAACATTACCCGGTAACCGCTGCCTTGAACCGCCTTAACCATCTGCTTGAACTTCTCACGTCCACCAAGCTCATCCCGTGGCTTATGCTCCGGCATGGTTCCCCCGTATGGGCCGTCCCAGCCGGTTAGGTATATGATCGTATCCCTTGGGGCGCCGAGTTTCTTCAAGTCCTGAGCGAGGTTAACGACATCCATGTATTCATGGATGATTTTCCCGTTGTTCAGCCATAGGTCAAGGATGATTATGAGCCGTGTATCGTGGAACCATCGAGGTATCCTTGGGTTCCCCTCCTTCCTGCATAGGTTGAAGGCTTTCTCCATCCAAGCCTTGTAGTCGTCAACTGCATCATCGATGGAGTTGAAGGGTTCCACGTAAACCTCTGGAGTAGCATACTCCCAGGGGAACGGTGCTCTAGGCTCCCATTTCCAGTAAAGGGTGAACCCATCCTCTCCTTTAACGATCGAGCCTACTGGAAAGTAGCCGTCTCCCCTACACTTAGTCCCTATTCTTAAGTACTGGTCGGTGAAGGAGGCTAGGAAGAAGGGGATCCGCCCGAGCGGCTCCAGTGAAATCTCAAAACCGCTCGGCGTCTTCGAAGTGTATACCCTCTCATCTATAAGGATCTCAGTTTCCACTGGCAGAGGCCAGCGGAAACCGATTTCATTTATTCCCATACCTGCCTCTGCGTTAAGGCTTACCGAGACCCGTTTACCTCCCTTTATCCTCAAGGCTCCCGATGCCTGCGTTGTTTTAACATCCGCTAGGATGAGGTTAGGACTTTCTGAGACTTTCCCTAAAACAGCTTTTTCACCTAAGAGACTGTAGCTGGACTCAGCTGAGAACGATGCTCTGTACTTTTTAACGCATAGTTCTTTCAGGTTGAGTCTCTCATCGAAGATAAGATGAAAGTCCTTGGTTGAAACCCTCATTATAATTTACCCCCTCGGCTTTCTAAAGTCTTAACCCTTAAACGTTCACGGTCTGGGTTTGACTGCAAAGGGTTTGCGTGGATGTGCACCATGTTACACGCCTCCCCTTCAGCCAATAGGTTAAGGATCAAAGTGTTAAGTGGAACGTTTACTACACTTAGGGATTTACTTTTTCACCTTAGGTTGATGAAAAAATGAGGGGTTTAAACGGCTAGAGTAAGATAACGTTTATACTCCAGCCATTCTAACCGCGTCGAGTAAGAGTTGCCTTATGCCTGTGTCCCTGTGCCGGATTAGGTGAGCGAAGGTTTCGACGTACACGTTTCCAATGTCGGCTGCGAAGTAAACGGATTTCCCAGCGCCGAAGGCGTTTAGGATCACAGCCGGCTTCTTATCCTCGAACTCTGCGACAACCGAGCTCCCAGGCTTCGCTTCCACCACAGCCGTCCTAACTCCCGCGACGTCGATGTTGTCCCCGATTTTGAAGCCTTGGGTTAAGGGACTGACCTGCGTCACCGTTATCTGCTTCCTCTTTTCAAGGCTTTTTAGATGGCATCCGTAGACATCGTTGAGCGCGAAGTCCGGTAGCCTGCTGTAACCCGATCTACGGTCGGCTATGGTTCTCGAACTCGCGTCGTAGGTTGCGATTAGGGTTCCTCCACTTGAAACCCATGTTTTAATGGTTTTCACCCTTTCATCAGTCATGACGCTGACGTTGGGTATGAGGAGGACTTTGAAGGATTTAAGGGTCTCAGCGTTGACATCCTCGTTCCATATAACCTGTGTCTCAACTCCCACATCGCTTAAAGCCATGTTCAAGCCTTCATGTCCACTGTTGTAGATTCTTCCACGCGGCGACGGCAGCTGCGCAGCCGTTGGGTCTGCAAGCCATATCTCGAAGACCTCGTTGTCGAGCTCTGAGCGGGAGAACAGGTTAGCGGCTGAACTCAGCGTTCTCCTCGCAACCTTCTTCAGGTGAACCCTCCGTATCTCTTTCTTATAGGCTTCACCCATCTTGTCAACGTCAACATGATGCCATATTATGGTTCCGTTCGCTCCGTTCTTCACGGGTGCGTTGAGGCAGGGTTCAACCTCGGCCGTGTTATCACCTAGTAAGGCTAAGCGTACGAGCATGGTCTTATCCTTGGCTAGCCTTAGATTACGCCGTGTCTGCTCCTCCAGGATTCTCCTGAAGGTAGTGATCGTCTCCGTGGGTTGACGGTACCACGCTGAAACCTCGAGGACGTCCACGTGTTTCGCAATGCCTTCATTGTAGATGTTGTAGAAGATGGAAGCCCTATCTCCCCAACCCGTTGTTGTAGTGGCAACCTTCATCTTGGGGTTCGCTGCACGCGCGCCTTTAGCGAAGGCTTCAACGATGCCGCTACCGGCGTAGTAGCGGAAAGTCACCCAGTCGAGCCAGTAGGGTTCACCGGGTTTTTTAGGCGGCTCAACACCCGGATGCTTCTCAGCCCAAAGCCTTCTACAGGTTTCACAGTAGCAACCGAAGTTGGGAACTCCAGCTGTTAAGAAGGGATGGTCGATCTCCACCGCGGCGAGTTCAGGGTACATCGCCGCCAACTCCCCCGCCTGCTTCGCCCGATGCTGTCTGTAACCACTGTTATTGAGGCAGTTGTAGTTCCCCTCGATGGGGGCTCCGTGGAAAGCCACGGGTCTCGCTTCAGGATGCGTCTTCACGTAATACCCGTCCTCAGTTGTCCTGACGAGTCCGTACACATCGACACCTCTGCTCTTCGCAGCCTGCAGCAGCTCCCTAATCGGATCCCTCCCCGATTTCTCCCAAGCTTCATCCATAGGACCCAGCTTGGTCTTGTGGAAGCTGATCCCGGTAACCGTCTTAACAAAGGTGTGTATAGTGTTGCATCCGAGGTTTTGAGCGTTCTCTATCCATTGGTCCGCGTTGAACGTATCCGGAGTAGCGCCTGGCCAATAATAGGTCGCAACGGTCATGTAGATGCTTCGAATCACCTTACCCGCACTTTCATCCGACATATTCAAACACCATTTCCTTAACGCGACGATCATCGCTGATTAGGATGGATATAAGTGTATCCCATTCTCTCTAAAGGCTAGACTGATTAACTCCATCATCATCCTTATTAACTGATACAAGTAGCTCATTGGGGTTGAAGGCTTCGAATGCAGGTGAGGCGTATGGAAGTGTCTTTCAATGAGGGCGGGAAAGTTTTAACGGGGCCAAGCTACCGTGTTCAGCTTCAGGTTAGGCTGGGTGAGGATTGTACAGCCGCCTTGATGGATGCTGGGGCGGTGTTGTACGCTAAATTGATGTGTCAATCCAGCTGCCACGGAGTACGGTCGTTGTACAATATAGGTCCTTGGTCCGAGTTGACTGACAGAGGTGCTGTGTTTCAGTCCTACAGCGTAGACGATGTTGACGGTGGGAAACGCCTAGTCTTGCACTGTTCTGGTGGAGACCTCTGGGAGGGTAAGGACTATTACCTTATCGGGTACGAGGATGGCTTCATCGAATACTATTACGTTCTACGAAGCGGGGGACAAGACGTTAGGATTGGGGAAGCCAACTTCTTCGGAGGATACGGTTTGAACGGGGTTTGGAGAGGCTCAGAAGCCTCCTTCCAAGAAGTCTTCAACCCCGAACCGAACTGGAACGACCGGAGGTATTTTAAAGCCTACGAGTACACCAAGGTCGACGTTAAAACAGACCAGTTCGAGGGGGGACACTGGTTTTTCACCCCGGCTCCGCTGTGCTTCGGGTTTGGAAGCCGCGGTTTGAAGCGGTGGATGATGTGCGGTCTCGGGGTTAAGCCGGGGCAGTATAATTTCCGCGGCTTCGAGTACCGATACCGTGACGGGTTCTGGCTCACCGTTTCCCCTTTGGGACATATAATCTGCCGCGCGGCGTCGACGTGGGAGAGCCCCCACGTGGTCCTCTACTTCACGGAAGACGTGTATGAGGGGTTGAGTAAGTACACGGATTACCTGCACAGGCACGGTTACGTGCGTATCCCGCAGCGGCGTGTCCCAGACTGGTGGTACGGTCCCATCTACTGCGGCTGGGGGGAGCAGGAGTATACTGCTCAGAATCTGTGGCGGCAGGGCGTGAAAGGGGAGGAAGCGTATTGGAGCGGGGCGGCGACGAAGGATTCCTGTACACAGAGCGTCTACGAGGAATCCCTTAAGTTTCTCGAGTATAGAGGCATAGACCCGAGGATTGTTATAATCGATGATAAGTGGCAGGGTCATTACGGGACTCTAGAACCTGACCTTATGAAATGGCCTAACCTACGAGGCTTCATAGACGCCCAGCACTCTAGAGGGAGAAGGGTTCTCCTCTGGGTTAAGATGTGGGATAGGGAAGGGGTTCCAGATAGTGAGTGTATCCGGGATGAAGCTGGGAACGCTCTCTGCGTGGACCCGACGAATCCGAGGTTTGAGGAGAGGCTCCGCGGTCAGATAAGGTTTCTCCTCAGCCCGAACGGGGGCTGCATAGACGCAGACGGGTTTAAACTCGATTTCTCAGCTGAGGCTCCGGATAATCTTAGAACCCACGCGTATGACGACGGTGTCTGTGGAATAGAGTTGATGAAAAAGTATTTAGCCATCATCTACGAGGAGGCGAAGAAAGCGAAGGCAGATGCGCTAGTTATGAACCACTGCCCTAACCCTTACTTCGCCGAGAACACGGATGTTGCGAGGTTAAACGATATGAACTGTACGTGGCCGGATGTCAGAGACGCTATGACACACCGATATAAGGTGGCTAAAGCCGCGTGTCCAGACAGCCTGATCGACATGGATAATTTCGCTATAGGCAACTATAAGGCATGGCTTAACTACATGCTCTTCCAACCATCCATGGGGATCCCATCACTGTACTGGGCTACCCACATCGCAACGTCCTTCTATGGAAACATTAACCTGGGCCCGATAAGGGAGGAAGACCTCCAAGCCATAAGAGACGCGTGGGAGAAATACAGGGCTAGATTAAACGCTGAAAACGCTTCGTAACTTTACTGAACACTTTGCGAAGTTAATGAATGAATCCCTCATTTGGGTATCAGATATGATGATGGAAAAGTGTGGGGATCAGAGGGGTTTTCAAGCTGGCCATTTTGACGCCCTCATTTCTCCAGTTCGGTATAGTCCATCATCCTCGAGTATACACTGAAAGAATGTGGGTACGGCGAAGAGCTCTTTCCTGCTGTGTAGAGGTTTTGTGGTTTCAACCACGGCGTAACTTGATTGGTCTCCTTATTCCACAGGTAATGCATGGAGGCGTCGGTTACAGCTCCCGCGTAATTTCAGATTTGAGGGTCTAGAGTACTTCTTTGAATTTTTCTTTCCTCTACTTCATCGCGAGTATGGTTTGTCCTTTGAATTTAACGATAGGGGGGTCGACGGCTGAAACCTGCATAAACATCCTAAACATGAACCTTCTTGATATCAAGTCTGTCAACCTAAGTCTTATTTCAACCATAGGATGCTTGAGGTGAATCCTTAAATTCATAGTCTCAACAAAGCCACCGAAAAACGTTACGCTGTAACGCTGGTGAGGTTTGAGATTGGATTGACGGGGATTGCGGAGATGAGGAAATGCTGAAGTTTGCTCGCCTCTTGGAAGCAGATGAATGAAACGCTTAGCCTCCGTGAAAGCACATAACTCAGTCGATTATTTCCATGTAGTACATCAGCTTTAAACCGTCAACTCCTTTTCTCCCATAAGGATAAACCTTGATTGAGAGGGAGTGACTAAGGATTATATTGAGGGAGTTTAGCAGAATGCTCTCCCACTTTATTTATATTCATAGTTTGTGGATGGATGTTGTTTAGAGAAGGTGAGGGATGGCTTACTGCAGAGCTCTGAAGATCCCATGTGAAGAAGTTGAGAGGAGAAAGCGCTTCCTCGAGGATACCTGGCGTTTTAAGGCTTCGGATGCACCCCCGATCTACATGAGTGTTGACACATCGCTGGCGTCTACGTTGAGCACCGATAGTTCTGTTGGAAACCATTGTGCTACACGGTCTAGTCT
>Ga0209314_10000663_pt1 | contig 15372 bp, 8 predicted proteins | sample I19B2metaG_FD_184146 | JGI IMG/M metagenome (GOLD analysis project Ga0209314, IMG submission 184146) | Lake sediment bacterial and archeal communities from Gulf of Boni, Indonesia to study Microbial Dark Matter (Phase II) - ​I19B2 metaG... | ecosystem: Environmental > Aquatic > Freshwater > Lake...
AAGATTATCCTTCTCGCAGATTCCGTGAAATAATATATTCCGGATGAAACCTGATGAATTTCGGAAATATGCCCATGAGCTTGTCGAATGGATCGCAGGCTATATGGAAAATGTTGAAGATTTTCCGGTACAATCCCAGATCTCTCCCGGTGATATTTTTTCAAAAATACCTGATCACCCCCCTGTAAAACCGGAATCCTTTGACGATTTAATTAAAGATCTTGATACAATTATTCTACCCGGAATCACTCACTGGCAGAGCCCCAATTTCTTTGCTTATTTCCCTGCCAATGTAAGTCCTCCTTCTATTCTGGCAGAAATGCTTATTTCAGCACTTGGGGCACAGTGTATGATATGGGAAACATCACCTGCAGCTGCCGAGCTTGAAGAAAAAGTAATGAATTGGCTTCGTGAAATGATCGGACTACCCCCAGGTTTTGAAGGAGTTATACAGGATACCGCTTCAACCTGCACACTGGCGGCAATTTTAACTGCCCGGGAAAAGATTACAGGTTATTCGTTCAATGAAACAGGTAAATCTGAAAAGGGGACTCTTCGGGTATATTGTTCGGAGCAGACCCATTCATCTATTGACAAGGCAGTTAAAATCAGCGGTATAGGAAGGAGAAACCTTATTAAAATACCAGTGACGAATAGTTTCTCTATGGATCCTGAAAAGCTCAGGGAAGCTATCATTGACGATAAGAAAAAAGGTTTTCTTCCTGCATGTGTTGTTGCAACAATCGGGACAACGGGAACAGGTGCTATAGATCCGATCAGACAGATAGGAGAAATTTGCAGGGATTACGGTATTCATCTTCATGTTGATGCTGCTATGGGCGGCACGGCTTTAATCCTGCCTGAATTTCAATGGATGACAGAGGGCAAAGAGTTTATTGACAGTTTTGTATTCAATCCACATAAATGGATGTTTACCAATTTCGATTGCTCTGCATATTTTGTGAAAGATGCAGGATCTCTTATAAAGACCTTTGAAATCCTGCCGGAGTATCTTAAAACCAGGACCAGGGGAAAAGTAAACGATTACCGCGACTGGGGAGTGCCTCTTGGAAGACGATTCAGGGCTTTAAAGCTTTGGAGCGTAATCAGATCATACGGGGTTGAAGGATTACAGAACAAAATCAGAGAGCATATTAAGATAGCTTCTGAACTGAAGCAGATGATCGGGAAGGAACCTGATTTTGAATTACTCGCCTCTGTGGTTTTACCGGTGGTATGCTTCAGGTATTGCCCCGATGGATATAATGAAGACCAGTTTAACAGGATTAATGAATTGCTTAATCACAGACTGAATGATTCAGGAAAGATTTATCTGACACATACTGTTCTCAGAGGGAACTATACCTTAAGAATGGTTACGGCACAAACTAATGTCAGTTCAGATCATGTTCGTAAAGCCTGGGAGCTGATTGTTGAAACTGCACGCTCAATAAAGGGATGATTGGTTATACCTGCCCCTGTTAATTGCCATTCCGAATAGTTCTATATTGAAAAGGATCTCCGTAACGGGAGTATCTGAAATATCTGTCCAAGAGGTCTGAATACCACCCGAGATCTGAAATGGAAGTCGCAGTATATGGAAATCAGCCATAAGTTCGAACCCATATGAGCGGAATGTTTCAGTAAAGTTATGTCTGTAGTCAAGCTCCAGACCTGTACCTGTTTCTTTAAGATACAGGTTATCTGTCCCTTTTGCATAATCATAAAACAGGTCACCTCTTATCCTTTTCAGGTAAAACATGCTTGAAATGTTGAGATCAGGATAGAAAACGGGAAATGCATAATCAGCTGAAACAAAATCCAAATCTTTTGAAATAATATTTTTATAACCACGTGGAAAGGAAATCCTGTTATTCAGGGAATATTTAGCATCACCCTGTTTTTCTTTTTCAAACCTTAGTTTAATGCTGTTGTTCGGAAGTATGCCGGGGATATAAAAGGATGTCTTAAATGAGATAGCATCAGGATAAATGTCACTGTTGAAAGGGGCAAAGGAATAGTTTATATCGATTGTTTGTGCCCAGCGGGGATAAATATCACGGATTGAACTTCTGTGATAGTTTGAAAAGAAGACTCTTCCGGATACCAATTCCTGGCCATAATCATATTTCCCTTCCTCCTTCATATAAATATAATTATTCCGGTAATCAAGTGTCATAGATGGCTGCAGGTATTGAATGAACCTTCCGGAGACATATCTGAGTGGCAGATAAAGCCTGTTCAATGATCTGATACCTTTTTTAACATTTTCAGGCATTGTAGTTGTTTCTCCTGCTGTTAAGACACCTGCATCACCCCCGTAATCTATTCCGGATTCAAGGACAGGATACCATCCTTTCCAGGTTATGGATGTATGCAGCAAGTGTTCCTTATTCTCACTATACTCATAACCAACAGTTGTTATAAGTGTACTGAGTTGGTTCTGAGACATCAACGTTACACCTGGTCTTATTGAAGCCGGATCTTCTTTTATCTCCTCGAGGTCTGCATAAAAAGGCATCCAGCTGTGAAATCTGAACAGATGCTTATATTTTTTATATGGTTCCGGCAAATACTTATCCGGTACTTCCGTATCCGGACTTCTGTCATTCTTTTCAAAACGATTAATCAGGAAAGATGAAGATTCCCTGGTATCCTGAACTTTATCTGAAAAATCACTTATACCTGACTGGCAGATATTATATCCTGAAGCAGTGTAGTCGCTGAAAAGTAAATTATTATCGTAAAAGGATATATCATTTATACCATATTTTGACCTTGTTATGCAACTTAAATCTCCTCCGGTAATTTTAAGGTATACATTCTCTGTTTCTGATGCTGAACTAACGAAAAACAGTGAATCATTCCTGAGAAAAGATGTCTGGAAATCATTACTGCCATATCCGACAAGTAAATCCCATGCATCCTCATTTACGGAATAGGTAATAATTCCTTCTCCGTTATCAGTCAGGGAAATAGCTGATATCTTTTTCCCGGTATTATCCCAGCGTGGTTGCTGAAGTGCAGCATTTTGAGGTGATTTTACAGACCTGATTATCTCTCCGGTTTCAGTACTCAGCAGCACCAGGCTGTTGATGTTGTCTATACTATTCTCAGAGGCAGCAATCACTTTGCCGTCATGAGAAATTGCCGCGGATAAATATCGGGATTTACGGGATAATGATCTGGTCTCTCCAGTTTTCAGATCCCTGATCTTAATTACAGAATAATTACGGTTTTCCCACCTGGGATCAGGCTTTTTTTCAACCCATACTAATTTTCTGCCACCACAAGTAAGAGTGTATAAATACATCTGCCCCGGGGTATGGAAATGTTTTTCACTCCTGGTATAAGGATTGACCAGTACGAATGAAGAAGGATCTTTCATTGAAGTTTTAATGGCAATAATGCTGTCATCAGAAATCCTTAAGGGGCTGTGATAATTTACAAATTCTCCCTGCTTATCCGGATTGAGAGGATCATATGATACAATATTTTTTTCCTTGTGTTCTTTTGTCCAGACAGCTCTGAGAGTATCAAAGGTTTCCGTGTATAATTTCTTCTTTGAGAGTCCGGCATTTTTTGAAAGTGAGATATTCACAGGATCAAGCAGGTATGGATTTCTGGCAGTATAGTCCAGAGTGTTGTTCCATATCTGCATACCCTCTTTTGCTAAGGCATAGGTAACCATTTGGTAACCTGAATGGTAATGATTCGGAATATATTTTTTATATGAGTCATTTACGATCCTGTCATATTTATAGAGCTTATCGTTTTCGAGTGTTATTGCCTTAAATTCTTTCAGAAATGACGGAGCACGTCCTCTCCCTGATTCAGTAAGGAAAGTTTCTGAAAATACTGCATTACCTTCAAAATACCACAGGGGAATCATAATTGATGTTATTCCCGCGAATTGTTCGCCAAGAATTACAGACATTGCTTTTGAAAAGCCCTGGGTAAGAGATACAAGCTGCATAACGTGCGTGAGCTCATGAATCGTCAGCTGTGTTCTGGTTCCCAGGGGAATACTGTTTTGATCGGGTGTGGGATAAACCTCCATCCTTTTGGGTGCCCAGGCAACATATCCGTTTGATTCAGTTGTATAGTTGTGAATAATTACAGGTATCCTGAATTTTTTATCGGGAAATACATTTTTAATTTTGGCATAGGATTCGTCAAGCGCTTTTGCAAACTGCACTCCCTCAGTCCTATAGGATTCAGGGAATATAACCCGGAATTTTTCAGTCCTGATCTGTTGCCATTTCAATGACCCCGGATCCTGACCGGTTTCATAGTACTGTGCCCGGGTTAATTGTCCTGCGATAATGAAACAGGCGATTATACATACAAGAGTGTATCTCATGGAATGTCCGGCAAAAGCCTTCACAGTAAATTTTCTTCAATTCTGGTTACAGGCGAAAGTATGAAAAAAATAAGTATTTTCGTCATCTGTTATTTTTGTGTAAGTTCTTAATTAATAGTACATATAATGAAGAGTTATAAGCTGGTAAATAACATATCAGGATGGATAGTATTTATTATCGCATCGGCAACCTACCTGCTGACTATTGAGCCAACGGCCAGTTTGTGGGATTGTGGTGAGTTCATTGCATCAGCCTTTAAGCTTGAAGTGGGACATCCTCCGGGAAACCCTGTTTTTATGGTTATGGCGCGCTTTTTTACTCTTTTTGCAGGAGGAGATGTGTCAAGGGTATCGGCAATGGTAAATTCAATGTCTGCCCTGGTCAGTGCATTTACAATTCTTTTCCTCTTCTGGACAATAACTCATCTCGCAAGAAAAATAATTATCAGGAATGAATCTGAACTCTCTTTAGCCAGAATAATTGCTGTTATGTCAGCCGGTGCAGTAGGGGCACTTGCTTATACATTTTCCGATTCATTCTGGTTTTCAGCAGTTGAAGGCGAAGTTTATGCCTCTTCATCATTATTCACTGCCGTTGTCTTCTGGGCTATATTAAAATGGGAAGATGTGGCAGATGAAAAATATGCTGACAGATGGATTATCCTTATAGCTTTTCTAATGGGACTCTCAATAGGAGTTCATCTACTTAACCTTCTTGCTTTGCCTGCAATAGTGCTTGTATATTACTTCAGGAAATATGATTTTTCCTGGAAAGGGCTGGCGATATCCTTCACAATCAGCATTGTGCTTCTTGCTCTGCTTATGTATGGAATAATGCCTGGAATTGTTACGATTTCTTCACGCTTTGATCTGTTTTTTGTAAACACACTCGGATTGCCATCCAATTCAGGAATGGTTATACATATGTTCATTCTGAGCGTTTTGCTGGTCCTTGCTGTTCTGAGTACTATTTCTTCGGAGAAATCTTCAAAAAGTGCAATATTATCAATATCTGCGCTTTTCTTTACAGGTATCTGGGTTATTTCAGGCTCTGTTCTTTTAAATCTCCTGACTTTAATTCTTGTATCCGGAACGATATGGTATGTGGCTGGCAATAACAGGGTAGTATTAAATACAATCATGACTTGTATTGCAGTTGTTCTGATTGGTTATTCTGCTAATGCAATCATTGTTATCAGATCATCGGTCAATACTCCGCTTAATGAAAATAATCCTTCGAATCCATTTAATCTTTTGTATTTTCTTAACAGGGAGCAATATGGTGAACGACCTCTGTTCAGGGGTGCATACTATAATGCCCCGGTTACGGATTATATCGACGGAAAACCGAAATATGCCCTTGAAGAAGGGAAATATATTATTACCGGCAGAAATCTGGAGCGTGTTCATGATCCGCGTTTCATTACACTCTTCCCGAGAATGTGGAGCGAACAGAGCGATCACAGACAGATTTACGAGGAATGGGGTGAGGTTAAAGGTACACCTCTTCAGGTTACAGATCCATCCGGAGAAAAGAAAATAATCAAGAAGCCGACATTTATTGAGAACATGAGGTTTATGTTATCATATCAATTCGGGTATATGTATTTCAGATATTTCATGTGGAATTTTTCCGGCAGACAGAATGATACGCAGGGTAGCGGAGGTGCTCTTAACGGAAACTGGATAACAGGCTTTAAGTTTTTAGATGAGCCAAGAACCGGAACTGATGATATGCCTGCAGATATGAAGAACGATGCCTCCAGAAACAGGTATTTTCTTCTTCCTTTTCTTCTGGGACTGGCTGGTATTTTTTACCAGTTAAACCGCGATAACAGGAACTGGGGTATAGTACTTCTTTTGTTCATAATGACAGGTCTGGCTATTGTGTTCTATCTTAACCAGTACCCGAATCAGCCAAGGGAAAGGGATTATGCATATGTTGGCTCATTCTATTTTTATGCAGTATGGATTGGTCTGGGTGTTCTGGGATTATTTGAGGTTGCCTCCAGAATTGCAGGCGAAAAAATAGCAGCAATCTCTTCAGGACTTATCTGCATAATTGCGGTTCCTGTAGTTATGGCTTCTGAAAACTGGGATGATCATGACAGATCAGGCAGATATCTTGCACGTGACGTTGCATTTAACTACCTGAATTCATGCGCTCCGGATGCAATACTTTTTACCAATGGTGATAATGATACTTTTCCTCTGTGGTATGCCCAGGAGGTTGAGGGAATGAGAACAGATGTCAGGGTATGTAACCTTATGCTTCTTAATACCGACTGGTATATCACCCAGATGAAACATAAAACATATCTTTCAGATCCTCTTCCGGTTACATTACCTCAGAAGAAATATTACGACGGGATAAATAATCAGGTATTCATTGTAGAGAAGACAAAGGACCCTGTTGATATCTCTACTGTAATTGACTGGGTGAAAAGTGACAACAAAGGTACAAAAGTCCAGGTATCCTCAACCGAAATTCTTGATATCATCCCCACCAGAACGATAAGGATACCGGTTGACAAGGATAAAGTAATTGCTTCGGGAACAGTAAAAAAGGAAGATGCTGACAAAATAGTTCCCTATATTGATATTAAATTAAAAGGCAATTCAATTCTGAAGAGTCAGCTGATAGTACTCGATATCCTTGCCCACAACAACTGGGAGCGGCCGGTTTATTTTGTAACCGGATATCATAATGATGCTTTCGGACTTGAGGAATATTTCCAGCTTGAAGGACTGGCATACAGGCTTGTTCCGATAAAATCTATGAACAAAAGCTGGATTGAGTACGGCAGGGTAGATCCTGACATACTCAACGAAAATATGATGGACAAATTTGTCTGGGGCGGAGCTAATACTCCCGGAGTGAATATTGATTATAACCATAAGCGTACAATTATTGTTGTCAAGGCAAGAATGAATTATGCACGACTTGCAAAAGCCCTGGTTGAGGAAGGCAAAAATGAAAAAGCCGTTGCAGCTCTGGACAAATGTATGGAGGTATTGCCTCTTGAAAAGGTCCCGTATGATCCATATGTAGCTGACATGATAGATGCTTATTTTGCTGCCGGTGACACAACTAAAGCTGTTGATATGACAATGTCATTCAAAGACTATTACTTTGAAAGACTTCAGTATTTCCTGAAACAGAAACCCTACATAATAAATTCTGCTGAATATGAAATACAGACTGCCATACAGTATACCTCAAGAGTAGCAAATTCGTGCGAAAAGTATGGCAAAACAGAATTGTCCAAAGAGATAAATGACAGGCTTGAGTTGTATTATGCTGACTACATGGCCAGGCTTCAACCGTCAGCACGGTTAAACCAGTAGTCTAATATCCAATAGTTTCAGGTACTGCCTGGATAAGATATTTTTCAAGCAGAAACAAAAGCTTTTCACAATAGATTGGCTTAAGCACATATTCATTGCAGCCAGCAATAAATGCTTCTGTTTTAGCCTGTTCTGAAGAATAGGCTGTAAGCATTATTACAGGGGTTTTCTTATTTGATTTGCGGTAAATTCTGGTACAATCGATTCCGTTAATAAAGGGGATAAGGAAATCCATAAATATGAAATCAATCCTGCAGTCATCCTGTTTTATATATTCGATAAACTCTAACCCGGAACGAAGTATAATTAAAACGGCACCACTATTTTTAAGCAGGGTTTCATAATATTTTATTGAGGGAATATCATCTTCAACTATTACAACATTTTTGCCTGACAAATCTAAGTGACTGGTATTCAATTCCATTAGGTGGTTTGTTAAATCTGGATTAAATTTACTACAACTGAAAGCATGCAGTAGGGCAAAAACTGTCAATTATTAACATTTTATCAACACGGAACGATTCCAGGCAACTTCAGATATTTGGTTTACTGGATAAAATTGTGCAAATTCGTACTAATAAACTGATAATAATATGGCTTATAGATCCATTTTCCATCGAAAAATCTTCCTGTTAATTGGAATGATTTTGTTAGTCATTAATTCTTATGGTCAGGTGGGATTTGATAATCCAACACGCGCACTTTATATTTTCGATCTGGCAAAGTATGTGGATTATGGTCCGGGTTTTGCAGATTCCTCAAATTTTAAAATAGGTGTCCTGCTTGGAGATTATGACCTGATTAACGAAATGGGCAATCTTGCTAAAACAAGAAACAGAATACAGGACAAGCCTGTGAGTGTCGCAGGATTCAAGAATCTGGAAAGTGTAACACATTGTCAGGTTCTTTATGTTAATAAGAATGCAGGTTTCAATCTCGATAAAATCAAAAGGATGATTGAAGGAAAGCAGACAATGCTTATTACTGAAGGATATGAGTTCAGGGAATCGATGATGAATTTTATTGTCGTTGAAGGGAAACCGAGGTTTGATATTAATGATGAATATATCCGAAAAGAGAAAATGACAGTCCCGGAAACTCTTTTATTCACTGCAATTAAAACTAAAGAGGACTGGCAGAATCTGTTTGATATTGCCAGTAAGGAAATTGAAGTGCAAAAGGAAACAATAAGGCAACAACTTGAAACTATAGATATTCAGAAGCAGGAAATACTTAAGCAAAGGGCACTTCTCGACAGTCTTGATAAACAAATATTTGAAAAGGAAAAAACCCTGAATGAAAAACAAAAAGTACTTGACCGGCAGTTTGTCCAGATAAGTAAACAGCAGAAAGAAATAACAGGACAGAAGAATACAATAATTCTTCAGCAGAAGGAAGTTCAGATACAGCAGGATACTCTTGCAAATCAAAAGCAAAAAATAGCGGTTCAGATAGCAATGATTGATGAACAGCTGAAAAAGATTTCAGATCAGGAAAGCAAAATCAAGGTACAGCTTGAAACCCTCGAAAAGCAGAAACTGGTTCTCTATTTTGTGATCTTCGCACTTGTTCTTGTAAGTTTCCTTGGGTATTATATTTACAGGGGCTACAGGATAAAGAAAGAGGCCAATATCAAGCTTGAAGAAAAAAACAGGACCATATCACTTCAGAAGGATGAGATCGAAAAGCAGAGAGACCTTGCGGCAGCTCAGCGTGATCAGATTGCTTACCAGAAAAAGCATATTACTGACAGTATTATGTATGCCAAGCGGATTCAGACTGCATTGATCCCTTCCCTTGAGCTTTTCAGTGACAAACTTGAACATTTTGTTTTGTATAAACCACTGGCAATTGTAAGTGGTGACTTCTACTGGGTTTCTTCACAGGGAAGTCTGCAGATAATAATTGCAGCCGACTGCACCGGACATGGTGTACCAGGCGCGTTTATGAGCATGCTGGGCGTAACAATGCTTAATGAGATTGTAACCAACAGGCAGATTGTAATGCCTGATCAGATAATTGAAGAATTAAGGAACGGTATTATAAAGGCTCTTAGCCAGGTTGCAGATGAAGACAGTGTGAAGGATGGAATGGACATAGCAATATGCGTTGTTGATTTCGATAAGAATCTGCTCTATTACTCCGGAGCCAATAATCCTCTTTATCTTGTCCGGAACAGGGAACTTATTCATTACAGGGCCGATAAGATGCCGGTTGCAATTCATTATAAGATGGTACCTTTTACTCTCCATACCATTGAGCTGCAGAAGGGTGACGCTTTCTATATTTTCTCTGATGGTTATTCTGACCAGTTCGGAGGGCCGAAGCAAAAGAAATTCATGACCGCACAGCTTAAAGAAACAATCGTGGCAATGGTACATGAACCAATGCTTAAGCAGGGTGAAAGGTTAAATGAAATATTTGAAGAGTGGCGTGGTGACAGCCCTCAGGTAGATGACGTTACACTAATAGGAGTAAGATACTAGCGGCACTCAACTTTTGTAACCAGAGAACCAACTTTAATATCCGGTTTAGCTTTCTGAGTAAGTAAATCAGTACCGCAATATTCAGTTTCAGTACCTGTATTTATTGCAACACCATTTTCATAAGTTACGGTTTTGCAGAATCCGCAGCTGTCTTCGCAGGAAGTTGCTGCCCAGCCAATAAATAACAGTCCGGCTCCAAATAAAATCTTTCTTTTCATATCTTTCTTTTTACGCTGTAAAGATATTAAAACTCTCCATTCTAAAATATTTTTATATATAAAAGGTTCAAATTCAAAAAAAAATAAGTGACTTATGCATCAAATTGCAAAATGCAGAGTCATTTAGTCAGGAATGAAAATAATTATAAATTGCATAAAATTAAATTGTCATGGAAGATTCAAAGATGAAAAAACATGTAACCGTGGTTGGAGCTATACACATTGGCTTCGGACTTCTTGGTCTGGTATTAGCGGTTGGAGCTTTCTTTGTGCTGAATTTAGCAAGAGGTTTTGTAGCTGGGGAAGAAGTGCCGAATTATATACTTAAATTCTTGTCTCTAAGTGTCCCGCTTCTAATAGGATTCATGTCTACACTTGGCCTTGTTGGTGGGATTGGTTTACTGGGATATTATTCCTGGGCAAGGTATCTTATTATAATTGTTGCGGCACTTGGCTGTCTCAATATACCTATCGGTACCCTGAAGGGTGTGTACTCACTCTGGGTCCTTCTGCAGGATGAAACAATTAAGCTTTTTGAGAATAAACAGGGAGTGACACAATAAGTCTGAAATACCTTACCCGGTAGGTTTATAACCTGCCCGGAGAGTGACATAAAATTAATAAGGGGCTGTCTATAAGGCCCCTTTCTGTTTAATTCCACCCCTTAATCCCCCAAGGGGGACTTGAAGAAAATTCGTGAATGTTAAAGCCCCCCTTGAGGGGTTGGGGGTAAAATCGGACTTATGAGATGAGGCCTTTTTTATATTTTGTAGCTGTTATCATATTACAATTTGTAATTTAGACTTCTAAAGTACCCCAGGTATGAAATCTAAATCGTGGTTAATTTCAGTTCTGATATTCTTTGCTGCTTTAAGTTCATCAGGACAACAGGTCCAAACTATTGTTCAGACAGGTCATTATTCAGATGTTACTGCCGTTTGTTACAGCTCGGATGGCAGATTTATAGCTACCGGAAGTGAGGATAAAACAGTAAAACTCTGGAGAAGGTCCGATGGAAGGGAAATCAGGTCCTATAATGGAAATTCTTCAGGTATCAGAAGTGTGAGTATTAATTCTTCGATGAGTTTAATTCTTGCGGTTGGTGATAACGGAATTGTAACAATATGGAATTTGAATACCGGAGAGATAATGCAGCAGTTTAAACATGAGACTGATAAATTTACATGTGCCTGTTTCAATCCTCAGGGAACAAGAATTGCCACAGGAAGCTACAAGTCATTTATAAGTGTCTGGGAAATAAACACAGGTAATAAGATATTGGATCTGAAGGCAGTTCCTGCTGAACATGAATATGCCAGAGGATTTGAATATCCTGAAGCAGGTTCGGTTTCCTGGAGCAGTGACGGGAAATACATTGTTGCCGGAGTTGCCGATTATACTGCAATTATCTGGGACGCAGTATCGGGTAAAGAACTGCGAAAATATAAAAATGCCCGATCTACCTGTACTTCATGTGTATGTGAGGCAATAATAACCTCTGATAATAAATATGTTATAAATACAAGTGATGATTCCCTGAAGGTTTTTGAAATGGAAAGCGGTAACCTGGCCAGAGCTTTTGCCGGCCAGGGAGGATCACCTGAGGGACTAACGATAAGTAGCGACGGTAAGTATGTCGGAGCAATCGAGTACGGGGTGGCAGAAATATGGAACCTTGCTTCAGGAAAACTCCTTACAAAATCAGGAGACTATTCTGAGCGCAAAGTTGTTTCACTGGCACTGAGTCCCGACGGTAAAGAGTTTACGTCAGGTAATGAGAAGAGAACTGCCGATCTGATTTTAACAGCAACAGGAAAAACTACAATGGTCCTGAAAGGATATCTGAACCAGGTAAATGAAAGGATCCTCAATGATCCTTACATGTACTGGGCAGGGATGGTAAATGAAGCAAAACTCAGTCCTGATGGTAAGCTTATTGCAGTCGGAAGGACCGGAAATAATGCAAAGCTTATTGATTTCAGAACAGGTAAGGTATTCAGAACTCTGAGAGGCCATAGCTCAATGGTGATAAGCCTTTGCTTCAGCAGCAACGGTAAATACCTGGCAACCGGAGGTCTTGACGGAAAAACAATAGTATGGGATGTGGAATCAGGTACAGCAGTCAGGACATTTTCATTCCCTGATGAGAAAGAAGCGATATATTCTGTCGATTTCAGCGCTGATAATAAAATGCTTGCCTCAGCAATCTGGGGAGGTTATGTGGTAATCTGGGACCTTGAAACAGGCAAAAGGCTCAGAGCCATTTCTCCTCATGACAGATTGGGATGTTACCAGGTTAAGTTTACTCCGAACGGGGTGTATTTTGTATCGGCCGGACTTGATAAAAAACTTAAGCTCATCGAAATAGATACAGGTGAGGAGGTAAGGTCCTTTATCGGTCATGCAAATGAGACCCTGATAAATTCAATAAACTTTAACGCTGCAGGAGATAAGTTCATAACATCTTCATGGGATGGAACAGTAAGGGTTTGGGATTTTCTCTCCGGACTTCAGTTGCTGAAGATCAGGGCTCATGACGGAGGTGTGTATTGTGCCAGGTTCGATCCGACTGAAAAATATATTATCAGCGGGGGCGATGATTTTATTATCAGGATCTGGGATGCGAAAACAGGATTACCGGTTACTGAATTTAAGGGTCATAACGGAGGTGTGGGAGACATCAATATAACATCCGATCTGAAATATCTGATTTCCGGAAGCCGTGATGGTTCTGTCAGAATCTGGAACCGGGAGAAAGGAAAGGAGATAGTATCAATTACTTTTATAAATGAGGACGATTGGTTTATCAGAAATCCCGAGGGCTATTTTGATGCATCAGAAGGTGCTTTCAGCTCCATTTCATTTGTCAGGGGAACAGAGTTATATTCAATTAACCAGTTTTTCAATGAATTTTACAGACCCGGCCTATTTACTGAACTAATGGGTTCCGAATCAGCTGTATACCGGCAAAATCTGAACCAGGCAATTGAAAAATTTCCTCCGCCTGCAGTTGATTTTGTACTTCCTGAAAACGGATCAGTTACTGAAAATCCGATTGTGTCTTTTATGGTAAGTGTGACAAATAATGGCGGCGGGGTAAAGGAATTAAGGGTCCTTCAAAACGGAAAGAGCCAGGAAATCGATTATACCGATCTGAAAAGGATGAATAAAGCCGGACAAAATGCCATGAAAACCTTTGAGCTGAACCTTGTCCCGGGGGAGAATGAAATTGTTGTTTCTGCGTTCAGTAACGGAGATATTGAATCAGCTCCTGCTAAAATCAATCTGAGATACACAGGGCTTCAGAAAACGGCTGATTGCTATATACTGAGTATCGGGATAAACAAATATGAAAATGAGAATATGAACCTCACCTATGCCAGGGGTGATGCCGAAGCTTTTTCCGATTCCGTTTCTGCCGGCAGCAGGAAAATGTTCAGAAATGTCTACACCTCGACATTGCTTGATAAGGATGCTTCCAAATCTTCAATTCTGAGAGAACTTGATAAAATAAAGGGCACTATTCGAAAAGAGGATGTATTTATTTTTTTCTACGCAGGCCATGGAAGTGTGGTGGACAATGGATTCTATTTTATAACTCCTGAAGTTACCGGCTTGTATCAGAAGGAAAAACTTAAGGATGCCCTGTATGTTGTTGAGTTGCAGGAGAAGCTTAAACAGCTGCCTGCCCTGAAGCAGGTGGTATTTGTGGATGCATGTCATTCAGGCAGCTCTGTTGAGATGTTAGCCATGAGAGGAGGAGCTGAAGAAAAGGCTCTTGCCCAGTTATCCAGGAGTTCAGGTATTCATGTAATGGCCTCATCTGAAAGCCAGCAGCAGTCAGCAGAGGTAAAGAGCCTTAAACATGGCGTCTTCACATATGTTCTTTTACAGGCTCTCAGTGGGAAAGCTGACGGGGCGCCTGCTGATTCAAAAATTACCGTTTATGAGATCAAATCGTACATTGACGATCAGGTTCCGGAACTTTCATATAAATTAATAAGGCACCGGCAGTTTCCCAGTACGTTTTCAATTGGCCATGATTTCCCGCTTGTTATGTAAAATTTCATATTAAGTTGCTTCCAAATCTCTTTTCATTATATTTTTGCCACAACATTAAAACCTGAACCAATGGCTGAAGACAATAAGATAATTTTCTCTATGTATAAGGTGGGAAAAACATTTCCCCCTCACAGACAGGTCCTTAAAGATATATCACTCTCATTTTTTCTTGGAGCAAAGATTGGAATTATAGGTCTTAACGGATCGGGTAAATCAACCCTGCTGAAAATAATTGCCGGACTGGAAAAGGAGTACCAGGGTGATGTAACTTTCCTACCAGGTTATACTGTAGGACATCTTTCACAGGACCCTTTGCTGGATGAGAGCCGTACCGTACGGGAAATCGTTGAAGAAGGGGTTAAGGAGATCATGGAGATAATCCAGGAGTATGAAAAGATAAATAACAGTTTCGGAGAACCTGAGGTATATGAAAATCCTGATAAAATGCAACAGCTTATGGACCGTCAGGCTGTACTTCAGGAAAAGATAGATTATAACGACGGATGGAATATCGAACATAAGCTCGACCGCGCAATGGATGCTCTCAGGTGTCCTGAAGGTAATGTCAGGGTGAACGTTTTATCAGGAGGGGAAAGGAGAAGGGTTGCACTTTGCCGCCTTCTTCTGAAACAGCCTGATGTTTTGCTCCTTGATGAACCTACCAACCACCTGGATGCTGAATCAGTTCAGTGGCTTGAAACCACCCTGAAGCAGTATCACGGTACTGTTATTTGTATAACACACGACAGGTATTTCCTTGATAATGTGGCCGGATGGATCCTTGAGCTTGACAGGGGAGAAGGCATCCCATGGAAAGGAAACTATTCTTCATGGCTTGAGCAAAAAGCAAAAAGGCTTGAGATAGAGGAGAAGGGTAATGTAAAAAGAAGAAAGA
>Ga0209314_10000664_pt1 | contig 15365 bp, 12 predicted proteins | sample I19B2metaG_FD_184146 | JGI IMG/M metagenome (GOLD analysis project Ga0209314, IMG submission 184146) | Lake sediment bacterial and archeal communities from Gulf of Boni, Indonesia to study Microbial Dark Matter (Phase II) - ​I19B2 metaG... | ecosystem: Environmental > Aquatic > Freshwater >...
TGTCTATCTCATTCATAAAATGGCCTTTTGGATAAAATACCCTGAGATTAAATTTTTATTACCTTCGTCTCTTTTCAAGCTTTAAAAATATTTTTTGATCACCTCCCTTCTCTGAGCATTCTACGTCTGTTGGAAAAAAAATCAAGAGACACCGTTGTCAATTATATATTAGGAAGGGTTCGTTTAGATTACTCTAAACAGGTAAGTCATTTCAATAGGAAAATGTGTTGTTAAAGTAATCTTTCAAGCACATCGTGACTGATGTCGAGCATTTTTTGAATATCTTCATCGGTATGGGCTAAGGAGAGATAGAGCTTTGTCCCCATTGGATTTAAAAAGATTCCATTCCTAAACAACTCCAATACAAATTGCCTTCCCTTCTGCCGATCAGCCCGAAAAGCGCTCCGATAATCCACCACTCGCTCATTCGTAAAAAGGACTTGGCATAAAGGACCGTCACCCAGGACCTGCCCCTGAATCCCCATTTCTTTAAAGAGAGAGTGAAAGCCATTTCTTAGATTTCTTCCCAGGGCATGAAGCCGTTCATAAACTCCTGGTTTTCGAAGTTCACCTAACGTAGCCAGGCTGGCAGCTGCCGAAATGGGGTTTCCTGCTAGGGTGGAGGCGAACCAGACATACTTCTCCTCTCCCAGATGCGATTCGGTGCAGAGATCGAGGATATCCGCCCTTCCACACAGAGCACCGATCGGGTATCCACCCCCCATCGCTTTTCCAAAGGCTGCAAGATCAGGAGTCACACCGTAATATTCCTGCGCACCTCCATAAGCAAGCCGGAATCCTGTGACCACCTCATCAAAGATGAGAAGGATATCCATTTCTTTTGTTATCTTACGGATCCCTTCCAAAAAACCTTCCAAGGGAGGGGTGCATCTCTGTAAAGGCTCCATGATGACACAAGCTATTTCATCTCCATATTGATCGATAATCTTCTCTGTCGTTTCCAAATCATTATAAGGAGCAATGAGAACCTCTTCTTCAACCTTTTTGGAGATTCCAGCAGAAGTGGGCTCTGGGTTGGGGAACGGGAAGAGTTTCTGAGGAAAAAGGCTCATCACTCCCACATCATGGGCCCCGTGATAAGCCCCTTCAAATCTTAGGATCTTTGTTTTTTTAGTGTAAGCTTTGGCAAATCGAAGGCAATAAAAGGTTGCCTCTGTTCCTGAGGCGGCAAAACGAATCTTCTCGGCACATGGAACTGCTCGCACCATCTCTTGAGCCAATTCCAGCGCTGGTTCATTCACATAGGAAAAACTGGAACCTTTTTCAACCTGCTTTTTGACAGCCTCTGTGATGGCTGGATGTCCGTGGCCGAGGATAACAGAACCCCACGAGAGAGAGTAGTCGATAAACTCCTTTCCAAAGACATCATAAAGTTTAGATCCCTTGCCGTGGGACAGGACAGTGGAAAGTTCTCTTGGCAGGTTGAACTCTCCAAAAGAACCGCCCGGAAATAACTGAAAGGATCGATCGATCGGATTCATGGAAGGAGAACGCCCTCCCAAGAAAGCCCTATTGGGACCTCCTTACAGATGATTTGGTAATGCTAATTCTTTGAAACAAGATCGTCCATAATCTTAATGGCTTTATCGATGATGGCCAGTCCTTCCATCAACTGCTCTTCTGTGATGCAGAGCGGCGGTGCGATAAAGAGGACATTCCATCTCGAATAGCCAGTGGCACCATCAGCCTTCATCTGGTTAAGAATGGCACCCATGGTGGGATTTTTCTTTTCGTAATTCTCAACCGTCCAAGGAACGACCGGTTCACGGGTCTTCCGATCCTTCACAAACTCAATCGCTGCGAAAAGGCCCAACCCTCGAACATCTCCAATGCTGGGATGTCTCTGTTTCATCCTCTCCAACTCTCCCAGAAGCTTTAAGCCCAGAACCCTTGAGTTCTCGACCAGTCCTTCTTCCTGATAAACCTTGATGGCTGCGATGGCGGCTGCACAGGAAGTGGGGTTTCCAAATTGGGTCAACCCGCCATAAAAAATGTGATCATCCAAAAAGTCACCGATCTCTTTTCTAACAACAGTGGCCCCCAGCGGAAGCGTCGCATTATTGATTCCTTTTGCCAGGGTCATGATATCCGGGACGACATCCCAGTGTTCACAGGCAAACATCTTTCCGGTTCTCCCAAAACCCGTCATCACCTCATCCGTGATCAGGAGGATTTTATATTCGTCACAAATCTGCCGGAGTCTCTGCATATAACCGTCGGGAGGGATGATCCTGCAGTTGCTTCCAGTGATGGGTTCCACAATGATGGCAGCAATCGTCTTCGGCCCCTCGATTTCGATTACTTCTCGTATCTGATCAGCGCAAAAGAGATTGCATTCGGGATACTTCTTATCGAAGAAACAGCGATAGCAGAAAGGATCCCAGATCCGGACAATCCCTGGAATGCCCGGTTCGTTTGCGAGTCTTCGTGGGTCTCCGGTAATGGATATGGCGCCATAGGTAGCGCCATGATAGGATCGCCACCTCGATATGATCTTCTGCCTTCCAGTGAAGGCTTTTGCGATCTTTATCGCATTCTCGTTTGCCGTCCCTCCCCCAGAGGAGAGGAAAGTCTTTGTGAGATCCCCTGGGGTGACCTCAGCCAGAACCCGGCATAGCTCAGCCCGTCTCTCATTCGATGGTCCGGGTCCGATATAGCAGAGTTTTTCGATCTGCTCGTGAATGGCAGCGATCACTTTTGGATGCTGGTGTCCTGCGTTCACATTGAAGAGTTGGGAGGAGAAATCGAGATATCTCTTCCCAGTCTCATCCCAGATCACGGCCCCTTCCCCGCCGGTGACGATAAAGGGCTTGAAGTCTTTCTGAGCCATCCAGCTGTGAATAACATATCTCTTTTCATTCTCTGCCACTCTCAAAGGGTCCATTTCTCTCTCCTTTCGCATTTCACTTTTCACTCTTCACTCTTATCAGAATTCCCTTTCGATCAATTCTGGAAGGTCTGCCACACTCGGAATGACATGGGTATGCCAGTATCGCCCCCAATCGGTGATGGGACGGGGACCGCTGAGGACACCGATGACACCACGGCATCCGGCATTACGACCTTCCAGCATATCGGCTGGTGTATCCCCGATCTTGATCACCTCATGGACGCTCTGAATATTGAGTTGGGTCATCGCGTAAAAGATCATAAAAGGGGCAGGCCTCCCGATCTCGCCCGGGATATGCTCTACATCTACCGAAATATCGACGAGTCCATTCTTAATCCAGCCCAATCCTTCCATGATGGCATCGGTGATGACGCGATGAAATCCCGTGTCCGTGGCCACCTTGATCCCATGTTCATGGCACCATCGAAATGTGGTGGAGGCACCGGGTACTTCCTTGCACTGTCTTCTGTAATATTCGAGCATGATCTCTTGGTACCGGTTAAAGACTTTTTTGGCTTGCTCATAAGTTTCGGGGTCTTTGATCTTTTCGAAATCCTCGATCTCGATCTTTTTCCCCATCTCTCGGGCGATGAGGAACTGATAGAGATGAATCTTATTCGTCCCCATATGGTAAAGGATCTCTTCAGGAGTCGTGTTTAAATGAAACTCCTGAGCAGCTTGATAGAGGCAGTCTCTCACCCCCACGTCGTCATAGACCGTAGTTCCGGAAAGATCGAACATCACCATACTAATCTTTCCCATCTTTTAATCCCCCCTTATGAAATGATCAGGGACAGGCCCTTGATAAGCTAAATATCCGAGGATTTCCCAAATTTTCCACCTCTTGCACATCATGACCACTCCTTAAAAACAACCTTCTTGAATTTTATAGCCCCTTGTTCTACATTAATCAATGTAATAAATTTCATAAGTTGGATAAGAAAAAGTTATAGAGAGAGAATGAATTTTAACCAATTAAAAGCCTTCTACTATGCTGTTAAGTATGGAAGTTTGAGTGCCGCAGCCGAGGCGCTCTATATCACACAGCCCGCAGTGACAAAACAGATTCAACAACTTCAGACAAGTTATGCAGTAAAGCTACTAAACCGATTCGGCAAAAAGATGGTTCCCACCGATGCCGGTGAAATCCTTTACGATTTTGCCGATAAGATATTCCAGATCGAAAGCCAGGCCGAGGAGAGCCTTCGCGATTTTCAACAGCGTAAAAGCGGTCGCCTCCGGATTCACGCCAGTGAAAGTTTCGGAGCCTACTACCTCCCTTTCATCATCAACCTTTTTAGAAAGAAATATCCGAAGGTTCACGTCTCCGTGAATATCTTTCCCAATCAGGAGATTATTGACAATACGGTCAAGCTGGAAAACGATATGGGATTCATCTCCTATCCCTCTGAGCATAAGAAGTTGGTCATTCAAGAGGTACTCGAAGACAGACTCGTTCTCATTGTACCGCCCTCCCACCCCTTTTCCAGAAAGAAAGTTCTTGAACCCCATCAAATAGATGGACAACCGATCATTATGCACGAAAAGGGATCGGCATCACGTGAAATTGTCGACGAATTTATCAGAAGGAATCATCTTTCTATCTCTGTATCCCTGGAACTTTCGAATAACGAAGCCATTAAAAGAGCCGTCGAAGAGGGAATTGGTATCTCCCTGATTTCGGAACATGTGGTCAACGAGGAGGTTAAGAGAAAAAAGTTGAAATCCATTCCCCTCGCCGACCCGACTCTGAAACGAAAATTTTACCTGATCTACCACAAGGACAAATATCTCTCGCAGCCCTTTCAAATGTTCATCAACATGGTCAATCAGTGGGCATCGGAATACTCCAAAACCCATCCCTATCATGCATCTCCTCTCAGCCGTGGTCCAATCTCATAAATTAATCTCTACCCCACTTCCTAAAATAGTCTCCAAAGAGGTCCTCATCAGGGGGAATGTATTCTTCCACAGGAACCGAAAGCCAAGTATAATTAAGGAAATTTCTGTAATTGATGTTCTCACTGATCATATTGCCGGCCCAGGTTCCGCAGCCAAGGCTCTCAGTCCAGATCTGGCCATTATACCAGCTTCCTGTATTAACCAAGCAGTGAGGCATATTGACTTCGACTCGGCCCACCTTGGCTCGAATGGCAAGCTCTTCCATTCGATCCTGGCGGTTGCTATGGAGGGAAACAGAATGGCCAATGCCCGAGAACTCAAGAATCTTTTCAAGACGATTGAGCATCTCATTCCAATCGTTCCATCTCCATACGGTCAGGATGAGGCTCAACTTTTCTCCCGAGAATCTGTCCTCAGGACCGATCTTCTCGCCTATCACCATTAAAAACTTTGTTCCAGCAGGCGGTTTGATCCCTGCAGCTTCTGAAATGATGGCAACAGATCTTCCAAAAATATCTCTATTGATGGTCTTTCCATCCGGCCAGAGGGCTTTTCTCACTTTTTCACGGTCTTCTGTGGTGCAGAGGTATCCTCCCTCTTTTTTGAGCAAGCCCATAAACTTATCATAGATAGGTTCATAGATTGCAACGGCATTTTCTGAAGAACAGGAGGTGGAATTGTTGGCTGTCTTTGATCGCATAATTTTATTAGCCGCAGCTGGGAGATCTGCTGTATCATCTACAATCGAAACCACATTACCAGCTCCCACGGTATGAGCAGGTTTACCGGCCGCATACACCACCTTGATCAGTGCTGCTCCACCTGTTGCCATAACAAAATCGACATTCCTCATGAGTTCCTGTGTCTTTTCATTCGATGGATATTGGATACATTGGAATAGGTCTTCAGGAGCGCCAACTTTTTTAAGAGCTTTCCGAGCGATTTCAACCGCCATATAGGAACATTGTTTTGTCCTCGGGTGAGGAGAACAGATCATTGCATTCCGAGTCTTCAATAGGCTCAGACCAATCGTACAGACCGTTCCCTCGGGATTGGTCATGGGAACAACATTGGCAACCACTCCAATAGGTTTGGCATATATCTTCAGTCCCCTCTTCTTATCTTCTCTCACCAAACCGCAGGTCTTCACGCCCTTAAAATCATTTATGGTGCCTCTTGTCTTGCTCCTTATCTTGTTGATCTTGTCTTCGTAGACGCCGATCTTCCCTTCTTCAACAGCAAGCCTCGCCATGGTTTTGAGATTCTCTTCCTTCTGCCACTCCCAGGCGACTGCAGCACACATCTCGTCGACCTTCTCTTGAGGCCAATACTCGACGATTTCAAAAGCTTTCTTCGCCCTTTCGTACATTATCTGGATGTTATCATCATGGTCTTGCGGCATATCGATCTAACCTCCTTTTTTAAGAATCTCACTATAACCTTTCTCCCTCCTCACCTCCCCCTTGAAGGGGGAGGAGGTTTGGAGGACTTATTCTTTGCGATCCCCAGGCTTTGGAACTGGTCGATCCGGAGGACCATCATAATATTTGGGCCCTTGGATGGAGAGGTCAAGAAGGTTGATCATCTTCGTGGTTCGGGAAGCTCTCCAAGCTTTTTCTCGGGTCATCTCCTCAATCGCATGGGCTGCGCAGCTAAACCCTCGACAGAGAACTCCAATGGCCCATGCAGCAAGCGGACTAAATCCTAAGTCCATAAAAATGCAGTTGGCACCACCGATCACATTGGTCCAAACTTTCTTTCCATTGATCCTCTCAAAGGCCTTCTCAATCTCGATCTGGAAGTCGTGAAACTTACCCGCTACCCCCAATTCTCTGCCCATCTTCATGATCCGGATCGCCCTTGGATCGCCGTGAATGTGCTGCGGTTGCCCCAGGCCCATAATCATCTTTCCTTTATGATCTTTAACCAATTGCTCAGCAGCCTGGGTGAGGGTCCAACCATTCTCTTCAGCCATCTTCATATATTTGTGGACCATGATTCCATGAAGGTGACCCGGTCCATGGGCTTCGCCAAACGTCATGATTCCCGCAGCAATCGCAGCGTTGAGCGCTGGCCTTCCTGAGGCACAGCATCTTGCTGTCAGGGTCGATGGAGACATGGCGTGTTCCATAAATTCCACCATGAAGAAGTTGAGCATCTTCTCTTCGTTAATCTTTGGAAGCCTCCCTTGAAAGAGCAAGAAGACGACTGCCGCAAAGCTCCATCCCACCTCTGCCAGCTCTGTGGTATCATAGCCCTGCAGAACAATCTTATCTGCGGTCTTATAAGAGATCGAAGTTTGCCAATGGAATGGCTCCCTTCCTGTCTGATCATATTGATCTCCCCATTGATCTGCCATCTCTGATTTCTCCTTTCTCGTTTTTGGATTGATGATATTTAGAAATTTATAAATCGCCCTTTTATATGAGTCAATCTAATAATTTTCATATTTTTAATAACCCAAAGTTATCATATTCAATTGAGCCAGCCAATAGATGAGAAATACGATAAGTTGTGATGATCACGGTTAAATGAGGATTTCAGAGACCTTTTTCTTCCACACCGGGTAAGCCATCTTCAGTCCTATGATCGTGGTGGCATCCTGAATTTCACCTCTCTCGACCATCGACAGAGCTTGATCGAAAGTGAGGGTATGAGTGGTTAGAAATTCATCTTCGTCCAATTTTTTTTCGCACGGGGTGACCCCTGTGGCTAAATATAGATAGATTTTCTCATCACTGTACCAAGGAGCAATGAGGATCTCCCCAACCTTCTCAAATTGATTTCCAAAAACTCCGCATTCTTCTTGGAGCTCTCTTCTGGCACAGGTCAAAGGTTCTTCTCCAGGAAGCATGCTTCCTGATGGAATCTCCCAGATGGGCACCCCGATCGCAGATCGATATTGGTAAACCAATATGATGGATCCGTTTTCAAAAACAGGGATGATGGCTGCGGATCCTGGATGGTGAATCACTCCTATCTGCGTGCTCCTTCCGTTGGGTAGAATCATGCGGTGACAATAAAAGTCATAAACCTTCCCGCGCCAGATCACTTCTTTGTCTACAATCTTCATCTCCCATCAATTATCCTCCCCGTTACGAGCTATTTATCCCACAATAGCAAAATAATCAAGCTAAGGCCATCGGTTGAAAATCCAAAAAATTAGGAAACATTCGGGTTCTGAAGAAGCCGGCTTGCCAAGGTTTGACGTGATTCGAAGAAGGAGATTTGGATTATTGCGATCCTTCAGAACGTGGTTTATCTTCGCGTTAGATTTTTGTTGACAATAATTACCAAAAGTGGAATATGAAGAAAAGATTTTAACCCACCTGAGAAAAAAATTCTTAAAAGGCCCAAGGGATTTGATGTTGAAGCACATCGCTCAGATTCAAGGAGGTTTAAGAAAAGTCAAATCTAAACCAAAATAAGGAGGAAGTATGCCTTTTCAAGATCATCGTGATTTTATTGAAACATTAAAGAAAACTGGAGATGTGGTTAAAGTGACAAAAGAGGTCGATTGGGATTTGGAGGCAGGAGCCGTTAGTCGAAGGATATATGAGATGGGTGGCCCCTCAATCTGGTTCAAGAAAGTGAAGGACTATCCTCAAGGGTATACACTCTACAATGGCTCCCTTGGTACATGGCGTCGAGTAGCTATTTCATTAGGCCTCCATCCTGAAACACCTGTCCGGCAGATCTATCGGACCTACGAAGAAAGATTAGAAAAACCTATTGATCCAATCATTCTGGAGAAAAAGAAAGCCCCTTGCAAAGAAAATATTCTTCTTGGTAACGAGGTTGATCTTTATCGTTTTCCTGCACCAATGATCCATGAGGGTGATGGTGGACGATATATCGGCACCTGGGATCTTGTTGTAACAAAAGACCCGGACACGGGTTGGACCAATTGGGGAATGTATCGCTTTATGATCCACAACAAGAGATGGCTGGCGGGGTGGCCCCAACCCACAAGTCAATTGGCTCATCAAATGAAAAAATACTACCTGCCTCGGAATCAACCCATGCCCGTGGCGTTGGTGATAGGAACTGATCCTATTGCTCACATGGTGGCTACTGCTCCTTTTCGGCTGGAAGAGGATGAGGCCAAATTTGCTGGGGCCCTGCGAAAGGAACCCATCGAACTCGTCAAATGCGAAACCTCTGATCTCTTAGTTCCTGCCCACTCAGAGATTGTTATCGAGGGAGAGATCCCTACGGACCAAATTGTTCCAGATGGCCCCTTCGGTGAATATCCCGGTTATCGCAGCGGCACGATGGCACAAGGCGTTGGTTTCAGGGTAAAGGCTATCACTTTCCGAAACAGTCCTATCCTGACCATGATTGCCTTAGGCGTCCCTATTGATGACAGCTCCATTGCTGCCTCTTTGACAGCAGGTGTGGCTATGAAACGTGGCTTAAAACATCGGGGAATCCCGGTTCTCGACGTCTATGTCCCTCCTGAAGGGGTCACTCACCTCATTTATGTCAGCGTGGAGAAGGGAGGAGCTCAAGTCGCTAAAGAGGTGCTGGAGTACTTTACGGCTCGGAGGGTAATGGTTTCAAAAGTGATCGTACTCGATGAAGATGTAGATGTCTTTGATAATGGGCAAGTCCTTCATGCCTTCGCTACAAAGTGTCATCCTGGAAGAGGCATTCTGGTGGAACACTATGAAGGAAGGGCCAATTCGCTCACTCCATGCTACAGTCCTAAAGAGAGAACAAGGCTTAAGGGTGCTTCTGTCGCTTTCGATGCCACCTGGCCACCAGAGTGGCCTCCAGAAATTGTTCCCATCAAGGCCGCATTCAAGACCATATACACAAAAGAGGTCCAAGAAAAAGTCATCCAAAATTGGGAATCCTATGGATTTAAATAGGAGGGGATTATGAAGCGTGAATACCAAACCTTTGTTCGGCAATTTAAAGACCTAAAGGAAGGTCGACAGGAGCTCTTTATTAAAGATCTGACCCCAGGACCAAGGAAATATGATACGAAATTCGTGAGGGCTGAGATTACGCAGAGTCCTGAAAAGATGAAGACCGGAGACATTCTCCGAATCCGATCCGAATCAGGAGTTCTTCTCCCTGAACCTTGGGGGATCAAGATTCTCGAAGAAATCTCTGAATCTCTACCCGGTCACCCCTGGGAAGATGTCTTTAAGGTGATCAAGGAGAAGGGTGAATGACAGGGGTTGAATATTTTGATCCGAAAATAGAGACTGCTCATAGGGATGAAACGGAAATACTCCAATTCCAGAAATTGGAGGACATGCTGAAAAATGTCTACGCAACCAATCTGTTTTACCGAAAAAAGTTTGATCTTTTGGGAATAACTCCCTCCGAGATTCGATCTCTCGACGATCTTCACAAACTCCCCTTTACGACGAAAAGAGAATTTGAAGAAGATCAGGAAAAGAACCCTCCTTTTGGCACGAATCTGACCGAGCCTTTAGAAAATTATGTCCAATATCATCAGACTTCAGGAACAACTGGAAAGCCTTTAAAATTTCTTGATACGAAAGAGAGTTGGCAGTGGCGGGGAAAAGTGGCCTGTTATATTTTAAAAGGAGCAAGAGTAAAGCGGGGAGACCGGATTCTTTTCCCTTTTAACTTCGGTCCCTATACTGCATTCTGGGTCATATACGAGGGGGCTTATCAGCTTGGGGCTTTAATCATCCCCACGGGAGGTTGGAACTCATCTCAAAGATTAGAGTGCATCATCGAAAACAGAGCCACAGTCGTTCCTACAACTCCGACCTATGCCCTTGCCTTAGCAAGAACAGCCGAAGAGAACGGGATCGATCTTGCCTCATCCCATGTAAGGTCCCTCCTCCTCACCGGAGAACCTGGAGCGCTCATTCCGCAGGTCCGTGAAAAACTCGAAAGGGTATGGAATGCCCGTTGCTTCGATTACATCGGATTGACCGAAGTAGGTACTTGGGGATTCCAGTGCACAGAGGAGCCAAATGGGGTACATATTCTGGAGAGCGAATTTATCGCTGAGATAGTAAACCCTAAGACAGGACCCCCCGTACAAGAAGGTGAAGTTGGGGAACTGATTCTTACAAACTTAGGAAGATCCTGCATGCCTGCCATTCGTTATCGAACAGGAGACCTGGTGAAAATTAAAAAAGATTTCTGTCCATGCGGAAGAACTTTTCGCGTCTTAGAGGGCGGGGTTCTCGGGCGTAAGGACGAGATGATCGTCATCCGGGGCGTCAATGTCTTTCCCAATGCTCTTGCCAACATTGTGGAAAACTATATCCAACCCGGAGACGATTATCAAATTGAAGTGTATAAGAAAATGGAAATCGATGAGATAACAATCAAACTTGAGATCAAAGAAGAGGGAAAGAAGGAGGCGGTTCAAAGATCGATTCAAGATGAAATAAGAAGAAAACTTAATCTTCGGGTGGAGGTTGAGGGTGTTCCCAAAGGGACACTTCCCAAATATGAATATAAGGCAAAACGATTTATTGATAGGAGGAAAGGGGGCAACATTTAAACATTTAATGGAAACCCTTTTCAAAAAAAGGGCGGAAAGGAGGGAATGATTATGAAAAAAATTCTTATCTTAGGGTTTGCCATCGGAGTGTTATTCTCCTGGAGCGTTAAAGTAACTATGGCTCAACAACTCCCGCCCATCCTTAATGTCGGGACCCATCCGGTAGGTTCTTTCTTCAATGTCGTCGGTACAGCCGTGGCAACCGTCGTTGGGAGGCACACCGCTATGAAGACCACAGTAAAACCGATGGCAGGCCCTTCAGCCTGGTATCCTTTGATTAAAACCCAAGAGATTGATCTTGGGGTCCTAAACAACTGGGATGCCGAGAAAGGGTATCTGGGTGAATCAGTTTATGGGAAACTGTCAGAAGGAAAGGGATTCCGGGTACGTCTGATTGCCATCAGCGTGAATAACGCGATCGGTTTAGCAGTGGCTGCAGATTCGGGAATTTATAGGTATTCAGACCTTAAAGGAAAGAGGGTGGCAGGAAATCTTCCCACTCCATCGCTCCAACTGCAGACAGAGGCGCTGCTACTCAACGGTGGAGTCAGTTGGTCAGAGATCAAAGTTATCCCTGTCAGTTCAGTGGCCGAAGGTGTTAAGGTCGTCATCGAAGGCAGATCTGATTCTTCTGCCACCTGCACTATAGGGATGCCTATCATTGAAGAACTCCAGGCTAAAAAAGGGGCCAGAATTCTCCCTCTCGATCCCTCCCCTGAAGCGGTGAAGAGGACAAAGGAGAAGTTCCCAGGATATCCATTTAAAGTCACACCCGGACCTGGAAAAACAGGGGTTGAGAAGGAGCAATACCTTTGGGCCTATGACATCTACCTTATTGGGCGAGAGGATCTTCCTGATGAAGCAGCCTATCAGGTGGTGAAGGCTTTGTGGGAGAATCATAAAGATTTGGGTTCTATCCATGTACTTCTTAAGGACTGGACTCCAGACAAATTCGCCACGAAGGAAGCCTTGATTCCTTACCATTCAGGGACCATCAAATTTTATAAGGAAAGAGGGGTTTGGACGAGCGAAATGGCCAAACTCCAAGAATCCCTGCTGGCGAAGAAGAAATGAGAAAGTAGGAGAGAATCGCTGTGGCAGAGCCAGGAGAGGAATCCCGATTCAGGAGGTATAAAGGAATTGCTGGTATTTGGCAGGATAGTTTGTTGATCCTGGTTCCTGTCATAGGGATCATTTCCATTCTTAACGTTCCACTCTATTTTGGTCTGTCCTTTTACCTTCAGCAGTATCTCGCCATATTCTTCGGCCTTGTCCTATCTTTGGTCTTTCTTCTTGTACCGGCTCGAAAAAGGATGGTTATGGACAGACTGCCTTGGTATGATTGTGTGTTTGCCATCCTCAGCTTGTTTACAGGGTTTTATGTCTCAATCTTCTATAAAGATATCGTGATTGAGATGGGCCTTCTCATTCCTCACCGCGTCATACTCGGAGCGATTACGATCCTCCTTATCCTTGAGGCCACTCGAAGGCTCATCGGGTTGCCTTTCCTCATCATCGTGACCTTCTTTATCTTTTATGCTCTGTTTGCATCCATCTTCCCTGGAGGACTATATGGGAAGGCTATTCCGTGGCCCCGCCTCGCCAATTACCTCTACCTCGACCCTCAGGGAATTCTCGGGATTGCTATAGAAGTGGCAGCTACCGTAGTCTTTGCTTTTGTTATCTTCGGACAGACCCTTTTCAGGACAGGAGGAGGCCAATTCTTCATCGATGCTGCTTTGTCACTCATGGGAAGGTTTCGGGGCGGACCAGCTAAGGTCTCTGTTCTTTCGAGTAGTCTCTTTGGGACAATCTCAGGAAGTGCCGTTGCTAATGTAATGGTCGATGGATGGTTCACCATCCCATTGATGAAGGCCAATGGGTTCAAGGACTATGTCGCCTCTGCTGTGGAGGCTGTGGCTTCGTCTGGGGGCCAGATCATGCCCCCTGTCATGGGCGCTGCGGCATTCCTCATGGCCACCTTCCTTGGAATCCCTTATGCAAAAGTCGCCATCGCTGCTGCACTTCCTGCCATCCTTTACTATATAGCGGTCTATATCCAGATCGATCTCATTGCCCTCAGGGATGGCCTTCACGGCCTTCCGCCTGAATCCCTTCCATCCTTTAAAAATGTGATGAAGAAGGGCTGGCCCTTCTTCATCTCCATTCTGGTCCTCATTTACACCTTGTTCATCAGGGGACTTGATGCTGACAAGGCTGGTTTGTATTCCGCTGCCTGCGTGCTCATCATCAGCTTCTTTCAAAGGGAAACCCGACCTAACATGAAGAAGTTCATTTCTATCTTGAGGGATACCGGAGAGGGGATGCTGGAGATCGGGGTCATCAGCGCGGCAGCAGGTTTAATTATAGGCATTGTCTCCATCACTGGACTCGGCTTCACCTTCTCCTCAACACTTGTGAGTCTCTCGGGAGGCTCAACATTTATTCTTTTGGCTCTTGCTGCGGCAGGGGCGATCGTCCTTGGAATGGGGATGACGGTGACTGCTGCCTATCTCTTAATGGTTATCTTGATTGCTCCGGCCTTGACGACTCTGGACATGGCTCCGCTAAATGCTCACCTCTTCGTTTTCTATTTCGCAGTGATGTCCTTCCTCACACCTCCTATCTGCCTGGCCGTCTATGCGGCTGCATCTATAGGAAAGGCTGATATGCTCAAGACAGGCTATGCGGCAATTCGCTTGGCGATTGCTGCCTACATTGTGCCATTCATCTTTGCTTATCATCCTGCCTTGCTCCTTCAGGGTGATTTCCTCGAAGTCTTAGAGGCTGTGGTGACCGCTTTGATCGGAATCGGGCTCGTGGCCATTGCCGTAGAAGGCTACTTGTTCCGGCCATTGAACTGGTGGAAGAGGATCCTTCTTAGCGGAGGAGGACTCCTCTCCCTTATTCCAGGTTGGAGGACAGATCTTTTAGGACTAGCGATCGCTTTACCCATCGTCTTCTGGGAATGGAAAGTAAATCGACTTATCAAAAAATCACAAGTCTCACCCTATTTAAGAGATTAATAAAATTTGATCAGCCACGAATCGGAGTCATCGAAAATAAGGGAGGTTGGTTATGAAGATCGATATCTTTGCTCACATCTTTCCAAAATCGTACTTCGATAAGATGGTCCAAACTGCACCGAACGGAGCGGACATACACAAACGAGTCCGAAGTATCCCCTGTATCGTTGATCTCGGCGAGCGATTTAGGATTATGGATCTGTTCGACGATTATATCCAGGTGATTTGCTTAGGCTCGCCACCCATAGAAGTTTTCGGCCTGCCCCCAATCTCCACAAATCTTGCCAAGTTGGCAAACGATGGGATGGCTGAATTGGTTCAGAAATATCCGGAGCGTTTCCCCGGCTTCATCGCCTCTCTGCCAATGAATGATCCCGATGGACTCCTAAGAGAGACAGAAAGGGCTGTCAAAGAGCTTGGAGCAGCGGGTGTCCAGGTATTTACCAATGTTCTTGGTCGACCTCTGACAAAGCCTGAGACCGTGCCGCTCTTTGACCTCATGGCCAAACTGGATCTGCCCGTCTGGCTACATCCAGCCCGCGGTGCCGATTTTCCTGACTACAAAGCTGAATCCAAGAGCCGTTATGAAATCTGGTGGACCTTTGGCTGGCCTTATGAGACCAGTGTGGCCATGGCCGATCTCGTCTTCTCAGGCCTTTTTGATCAATATCCAAATATTAAAATCATTACCCATCACTTAGGAGGCATGATCCCATACTTTGAGGGCCGAGTGGGACCGGGTTGGGATCAACTAGGGACGAGGACTTCTGACGAGGATTACACCCTTATCCTGAAAAAGTTGAAAAAAAGACCTCTTGACTACTTTCGTCTCTTCTACGCAGATACCGCTCTTATGGGAGCCCGAGAAGCAACTCTATGCGGCTTGAAATTCTTTGGCGCGGAGAGAGTTTTATTCGGTTCGGATATGCCATTCGATCCTGAGAAAGGGACGGCTTATATCCGTTGGACAATCGAGATTATAGACAGTTTAGATATTAAACCGGAAGAGCGGCAGGCTATCTAC
>Ga0209314_10000666_pt1 | contig 15351 bp, 12 predicted proteins | sample I19B2metaG_FD_184146 | JGI IMG/M metagenome (GOLD analysis project Ga0209314, IMG submission 184146) | Lake sediment bacterial and archeal communities from Gulf of Boni, Indonesia to study Microbial Dark Matter (Phase II) - ​I19B2 metaG... | ecosystem: Environmental > Aquatic > Freshwater >...
CACCGGGACTCGTGATATATTCGAGTACAATCAAAAACTCAAGGAAGAAAGGAAGGAAATTCCTTTTATAGTTGTGATTATTGATGAACTTGCTGACCTGATGGCTATAGCTTCCACTCAAGTTGAGCAGGTGATAATCCGCTTAGCCCAAATGTCCAGAGCAGTGGGAATCCATCTTGTGTTAGCCACACAAAGGCCTTCTGTAAATGTAATCACCGGTGTTATCAAGGCAAATCTTCCGGCTCGCCTTGCCTTTGAGGTTATTTCTAAAGTAGATTCCCGGACAATTTTAGATATGAACGGAGCGGAAAACCTCTTGGGACGCGGGGATATGCTGTATCTTCCTCCAGGAGAGGCAAAACCTATACGTCTGCAAGGAGCATTCGTAAGTCAAGAGGAGATAAAGAGGATTGTAGACTTTATTAAGAGACAGAGAGAGGAGAGCTATTCTCAAGACCTGTTCCATTTAGCAAAGGTCTCAGAAGAGAAAGAAGAAGAGAATCAGGAAATTAAGCGATTGTTTAAGCAGGCTCTGAAATTGACCCTTGAAAGGAGACAAGCATCCAGTTCGCTGTTTAAAGGAGCGTTACATATCAGTGATGGAAAAGCAACAAATCTTATAAGTTTAATGGAGACCAAAGGGCTTATTGGTCCTCAGCAGGGTTCTAAGCCTCGCCAGATATTTTTAGATAAAATTGAAGAGTTCTGGCGAAAGATAGAGAAAGATGAAGATAATTAAAATAAGTCCGATTTTTCTCTCTTTGACTTTTCTAGTTTCTACCCAGGGTTTTTCTCAAAAGGACACACTTTCCTATATTCTGAATAAGTTGGAAAAGGAAAAAAGTAAAATAGAAACAGGAAGTTTCGACTTCGAACAGAAAATACTGATAAAGTCTACTCTCGAGGAAAAAATGATTACAGGTTCAATAAAATTTAAAGCTCCCGATAAACTATATGCTGAATACATTCAACCTTATCGACAGGTCATCGTATGCGATGGCAAAAAGGTCTGGTTCTATTTGCCAGAGTATAATCAGGTTTCCATCCAATCAGTTGCCAGATTGGAAGAGTTAATGGGAACGGATTTAGGTCCCTTCTTTTGGGCAGGTAGAATTAAAGGCTTGGAGGATTATGAAAAAGAAATGGTAGAAGAAGAGAGTGGAAGTTATAAGATTAAATTGACCCCCGAAACTGAAGATGAGGTAGAGATAATTTTGGTAGTTTCAAAAAAATATTGGTTGCCAGTGGAAACAGAAGTTAGCGATAGTTATACAGTGGTTTCCACTTATCTATACAACATCGTAAAGAATCCTGAAGTGAATAATGAAATTTTTGAATTTAAGATACCTCCAGAAGCACAAGTATTCGAATCTCCTTAGCCAAGGTTAGTAAGGGGTATTTGAAATTTGTAATTTAAAATTTGAAATTTATATTGGGTAATGGATTAGAGAGCTTAAAAATAGTTTGTTCATCGCTTGAGGAATTTCTTAACGCCAAAAAACTTTGGACTTTGTAAGGCGCAAATCAAAACTCCTCCCCCGATTTCATCGGGGTCGTCGGACAATGATTTGCTTTGGTTGGAGGAAGCCCCGATTTCATCAGGGTCGCGTAGGGGCGACCTTTACGGTCGTCCGATTACCTAAGCTTCCGCTTTAGCGGGAGCAAGTCGTCCTCGTTTTTTTGGCTAAAATTCCAATTGCTCTTCACAAACTATTTTTAATTTGTAATTTTTGATTTGTAGTGTAGGGCTTTATGCCCGTAATTTAGAATTTTGGAAACAGAAATGGCAAAAAATCTCGGCAAACTACTTCAGGAAGCTCGCCGGAGTAAAGAAATTAGCTTACAGCAGATTTCAGATGAGACGAGAATACGTAAGGATTACTTGGAAGCCCTGGAAAAAGAAGAGTACGATGTTTTTCCAGCAAAGGTTTATGTAGTCTCGTTTCTCAGGAGTTATGCTCGTTATCTGGGTCTGGACGCTGAATCGCTTGTCCATATTTATAACAGAGAGCATTCCGGACAAAAAGACAGAATGAACCTCAATCCCAGATTCCCTATCGTGGTGACTCAGGGTATAGAAAAGAAATCGATGTCCAGAAAAGGGATTGCTACCCTCCGATTTACTAAGAAGGGTCTTATTCCATTTATCTTGGCTATAGGAGTGGTTGTTGGGGCTGGTCTTTCAGCGATTTTTTATCTCTCCTCGTCTTCAAGGCAACTCTCTCCACAGGTGAAGGTAAAGAAAGATGTCTCTATTGTTTCCACTAATATTCCCAGAGATATTTCTATGGTAGCGGAAATAAAGGATAAAACTTGGCTACGAGTAGTTGGGGATGGGGTGGTCTCTTTTGAAGGAATACTCTTTCCTGGTGAAAATAGAAGATGGGTGGCAGAGAATGAAATGAATGTTCGCATTGGGAATGTGGATGGTGTCAAACTATATATAAATGGGGAAGAGGTCGATACTATTTCTGGAAATTTAGGGCGAGTTAATGAGTTGATTTTCACCAGATTAAAAGAAAAAGGTCTGATTAAGATGGAGCAAAGGCGACCTCTACAAGTGGAAAAAATGGTACCAGTGGAAAGTAAATTGCAAGAAGGAGAAAGATAAGTGAATTTAGCCAACAAACTTACTATGGGAAGAATTATTGCCATTCCGTTCTTTATACTGTTTATGTTTATGGGTAATATTTCTACCCGGGTAGCAGCTCTTCTAATTTTCATTCTGGCTGCCCTCACTGATGTGTATGATGGGATTGTTGCTCGCCATCGAGAGGAAGTCACCAATTTCGGAAAGTTCATAGACCCCCTTGCTGATAAATTGATAGTTTCTGCTGCCCTCATTTCTTTTGTTCAGTTAAGGGAGCTGTCAATCCCTGCTTGGATGGTTATACTTGTGATTAGTCGCGAATTCATAATAACCGGTTTGAGAAGTGTGGCGGCGTCCAGGGGGACAATAATTCCAGCTTCTCTTTCTGGAAAATTTAAGACAACCTCACAAATGGTAGTAATTATTACTATCCTGATAATCTTGATTGTCAATGCTGTGTTGAAGAATTATTGGCAGGTAACTCCTCTGGAATTGCAGACTTTTCTGGGCTGGAGAAAAGTTCTTGGTTATATTTTAGATAGAGCTCCCTACTGGCTGATGCTTCTGGTTACTGCTTTAACCGTGATTTCAGGATTCAATTACATTTTCAGAAATAAACATATACTTTTTGAAGAGATAAGCAGTAAAACCCCGACTTAAACCTAGATGATGAAGAGGGGAAAAATGGAATGGATTATTAGATTTTTAGCTACAGGATTTTTTGTTGGCTATTCGCCCTTTGTCCCTGGGACAATGGGGACGCTCGTGGCATTTCTACTTTATGCTATTCTACCTACAACCGTTACTTTCTACTGGATGCTCATTTTATGCTTAATTATTGGCGGAACCGTGATTTCTCACTTGGCAGAAAATATTTTGGGCCAGGTTGATTCTCCCAAAATAGTTATTGATGAGATATGTGGATACTTTCTGGCGATGGCTTTTCTGCCAAAAACGCTCGGCTTGATGATTGTAGGGTTTGTTATCTATCGACTTCTGGATGTAGTCAAGATATACCCGATAAAGAAGTTCGAAATGCTTGCCGGAGGTCTGGGGATAATGCTTGATGATATTTACGCGGGCGTAATAACCAATATTATTTTACACATAATTCACAAGCTATAAAAAGGAGTTTAAAATCTTGCGCTAGCGAATTGAAAGGAGGAAAGAATGGGAAAGGATGAGAAAGTAAAGGCTCTGGAGATGGCAGTATCCCAGATTGAGAAACAGTTCGGGAAGGGAGCGATAATGAGGTTAGGTGCTGAGGCTTATAAAGGGGAAGTGGAAGTGATCCCTACTGGTGCCTTATCGTTAGATATTGCTTTGGGAGTGGGAGGAGTTCCCAGAGGAAGGGTAATGGAAATCTTTGGTCCGGAAGGGGGAGGAAAGACCACTCTCTCCCTCCAGATAATAGCCAATGCTCAAATATTGGGGGGAACAGCTGCTTTCGTAGATGCTGAACATGCGATGGACCCCTCCTATGCTAAGAAGTTGGGAGTGGACATAGAAAACCTTCTGGTTTCTCAGCCCGATAACGGTGAACAGGCTCTGGAAATTACTGAAACTCTGGTTCGCAGTGGGGCAGTCGATGTAATTGTAATCGATAGTGTAGCTGCTCTGGTGCCCAGGGCAGAAATTGAAGGGGAAATGGGAGATGCCCAAGTCGGATTACAGGCCAGGTTGATGTCCCAAGCTCTTAGAAAACTTACTGCTGCTATATCTAAATCTAAAACCTGTGTAATCTTTATCAATCAAATGAGAGAGAAGATAGGTGTGATGTTTGGCAGTCCAGAGACGACTCCAGGAGGGAGGGCACTAAAGTTCTATTCTTCCGTTAGACTGGATATCCGTCGCATAGGCTCTATTAAAGCTGGAGATGTGGATGTGGGTAATCGCGTAAGAGTTAAGGTAGCCAAAAATAAGGTGGCTCCGCCGTTCCGGCAGGCAGAGTTCGATATGATGTATAATGAGGGCATCTCCAGAGAAGGTTCCCTTCTGGATGTTGCACTGGAGAACAGTCTGATTGAGAAGAGTGGAACTTGGCTTTCTTACAAAGGAGACAGAATAGGTCAGGGAAGAGAAAACGCCAAGTCCTACCTGAAAGAAAACCCCGAGGTGGCCAAAGAAATTGAGAAGATTCTAAGGGAAAAGCTACTTCACCCGAAAGAAGAATGAATAGAATATGCTAAAGACATTCACAGTTGGTCCTATGGAGGCCAATTGTTATATTCTTTATAACCCTGATAGAAGAGAAGGGTTGATTATCGATCCCGGCGCGGAAGGGGCGTGTTTAATTAAATTTATTAAAGAAGAAAAAATCTCTATTAGCTATATTATTAATACTCATGGACATCCAGACCACATAGGTGCCAACCGAAAGGTCAAAGAGTACACTAATGCTCCTATCTTGATTCATCAATATGACGCACCAATGCTTGGAAAAAGCGAGAGTGTTTTTCCTCTTATCTTCCCTTTAGAGTATTCCTCACCCCCAGCAGATAGTCTCATAAAAGATGGAGACTTAATTGAATGTGCCGGAATGAAGTTGAAGGTTCTCCATACTCCTGGACATACGCCCGGAGGAATCTCTCTTTTGACAGATGACTCCATCTTTACTGGAGACACATTGTTCTCAGGCTCGATCGGTCGAAGCGACCTGCCAGGCGGTTCTCAGGAGGTGCTCTTAAATTCAATAGAGAAGATTTTGTCCCTGGATGAAAATTTAACTATATACCCTGGCCATGGTCCACCCACCACCGTCGGTCAAGAACTCCATAGCAATCCCTTTATAATATGAAAAATTATCGGCTTTTGAGCGAATTTATCAACTATATAGATGTGGAAAAAGGTCTATCAAAAAATACAATGTTAGCTTACCAGAGAGACCTTTCCCATTATCTCGGATATTTAGAAGAAAAACACAAAATTACCACTCAAATCACGCATAGTGAGCTCATGGACTTCTTGCTAATTAAAAGGAAATATTTGTCACCCTCCTCGTTAGCCCGATTAATAACTTCAATCAAAATGTTCCATCGTTTCTTAGTTTCAGATAACTATTGTGAAACTGATCCGACCCAGAATTTAAGTTCCCCCCACCTTGGCCTGAGACTACCCAGAGTGTTGACTTTTGCCGAAGTAGAAGCATTGCTGAATGCTCCGGACTCTACTACCCACGCAGGGATTAGAGACAGGGCAATGATGGAGCTTCTTTATGCCACTGGAATGAGGGTCTCAGAAATTGTCAATCTTAGACTGGAAGATGTTAACCTTAAATTGGGTTATTTGCGTTGTATTGGCAAACGGGCGAAAGAACGTATCATTCCCATCGGTTCTAAGGCAATTGAGTTCATAAATCTCTATCTGGAAAAGGTGAGGTCTTCTCATAAGAGAGTCCCGAAGCCATCTGCACGACAGTCGGAGATTCTCTTCTTGAATCCATCGGGCAAGAAATTTTCTCGTGTGGGATTCTGGAAGATAATTAAGAGATATGCCAATCTTTCTGGAATAACTAAGGAGATAATGCCCCATACATTGAGGCACTCTTTTGCCACCCATCTATTGGAACGAGGTGCTGACCTCCGTTCAATTCAAGAGATGTTGGGACACGAAAATATCTCTTCCACTCAGATATACACCCACTTAAATCGCGAGCATCTTAAGGAACTCCACAAAAAATTCCATCCTCGGGGATAAACAACCCGAATAAAAATCAAAAATCAAAAATCAAAAATTACCCATTACCCATCACCCATTGCCCTTTATATCCCTCCCTTTCGGGAGGACTCTAATCTCCGATTCATCGTGGAAATGTTTGGAGTGTCAAACGAAAGTTTGACCTTGGTAAAGCTTTCGCTTTACACTCCATAATTGCGAAGCTTCGCTTCGCTACTCCAAATAGAATTGCCTTGAAAAGACGAGAGAAATGGGCTATAATATTAAAAAGATACTATAATAATGACCTTTGTGGAAGGGGTCGCTGTCCCGATGAATAAATCGGGACGTGTTAGCGACGGGCGCGAGACGGTGAGCGCCCTGGGAAACAGAGAGTGAAGCGAACGTCCCGATATATCGGGAAGCACAGGCTGATTCACATAAGGAGGGAATTTTATGGTTAAGCCGGAAGAAAAAGAAGACTTGAAATTAGTGGAGAAGTTAGCTCAGGGTCGGAAATCTATTCTGGAACAGCTCCATAAGATAATTGTGGGGCAGGATGAGGTGATTGAACAGCTTCTAATCGCCCTTTTTGCCAGGGGCCACTGTCTGATTGTAGGTGTCCCTGGTCTCGCTAAGACAATGTTGATTTCTACAATTGCTGAGATTCTTGATTTGAAATTCCAGAGAATCCAATTTACCCCGGACCTTATGCCCTCTGATATCACAGGGACGGATGTGATTGAAGAGAATATTTCTACGGGAAAGAGAAGTTTCCGTTTCATCAAGGGCCCCATCTTTGCTAACATAATCTTAGCAGACGAGATTAATCGTACTCCTCCCAAGACCCAATCTGCTCTACTGCAGGCTATGCAAGAGTATAAAGTTACTGCCAGTGGAAATACCTATCCTTTGGAACTTCCCTTCTTCGTTTTAGCTACCCAGAATCCCATTGAGCAGGAGGGAACATATCCCTTGCCGGAAGCTCAGCTTGACCGCTTCTTCTTTGAGGTAAATATAGACTATCCTAAGTATGAAGAAGAGAAGGAGATTGTCACCAAGACTACCTCCAGTTTTCGGGCAGAATTAATAAAGGCCCTCGATGCTAGAGAGATAATTCATCTGCAGGATATTGTACGAAAAGTCCCGGCATCCGACTATGTGGTTGAGTATGCAGTAAATTTGGTGGCAGCCACCCGACCATCTTCACTCAAAGCTCCAGAATTTATCAAAAGGTGGGTCAGTTGGGGAGCAAGCCCCAGGGGCTCACAAAACCTAATTTTAGGAGGAAAGGCAAGGTCAATCCTTAATGGTGGCTTCAATGTCTCGGTAGAAGACATCAGGGCTTTAGCTCACCCTGTTCTGCGCCATCGTATCATACTCAATTTTAATGCAGAGGCTGAAGGCGTGCGTACCGATGAAGTAATAAATAGACTCCTGAAGACAATTCCTGAAGCTTGATTTTGACAGCTATAGGGCTTGATAAAAATACTGTTGAAAACTACTCAAAAAGGTACTCTGGGTCGTCTCTGACCCAGAGTAGCTGTCCCGACTTGTCGGGACTACCGGTCATAATGGGAAAGAATTTTTACTAACAGACAGGAGAAAAAGTAGCCTGTCCCCTTTTTGGAGTTAGAGATGGAAGAAAAAAGTAGCCTGTCCCCTTTTTTAGAGAAAAGGAGGGGTTATATTGACCCTCTAATTGTGGCTAAACTTTCCACTATGCTTCTCAGAGCAAGATTTGTAGTTGAAGGATTTATTGCCGGACTACACCAGAGCCCTTACAGGGGTTTTAGTCTTGAGTTCGCCCAGCACAGGGAGTACTCACCAGGGGATGAAACCAGACATGTAGATTGGAAAGTCTATGGGCGTAAAGACAAATATTTCGTCAAACAATATCAGGAAGAGACAAATCTGAAAGGATATATTCTCCTTGATAGAAGTGGCTCGATGGGTTATGGGAGTGGAGGAATATCTAAGCTCCAGTACGGCTCATATTTAGCAGCCTCGTTAGCCTTTTTGATGCTTAGACAGCAGGATTCGGTGGGACTTGCCACTTTCGATGAGAGGATCAAGAAATATATCCCTCCCCGCCAGAGTAGAGGGCACCTTTCGCTAATCTTAGAGGAGCTCGAGAACTTAATTCCCTCTTACAAAACAGGAATAAACCGCTCTCTTCAAGAGCTGGGGCAATATACTAAACGGCGGGGATTGATTATTCTGATTTCAGACCTCTTAGACGAACAAGAAGAGGTTTTGAAAGCTCTAAAGTATTTCCGATTTAAGAAGCACGAGGTAATCGTCTTTCACCTCCTCGACCACGCCGAGCTGGAGCTTCCATTTATAAGTGTCCTCTGGCTGGAAGACATGGAGAATGGAAAGAGAGTCTTAACTCATCCAGAGATTATCAGGGGAAAGTATAAAAATGTGGTGAAAGAATTCGTTGAGACGTATAAATTAAGTTGCTTAAGAAGCGATATAGATTATTGTCTTATCGACACAAAAACTCCTCTCGATTTCGCATTAGGGGCATACCTTGCGAGGAGAAAAATGTTAAGGTGAGACATGAACATAACATTCTTGAATCCATCATTCTTATGGGGTTTACCGGTAGTTTCCATTCCTATACTTATTCATCTTCTCTCCAGGAGAAGACCAATAACTTCCCAATTTCCTACTGTCAGGTTTATTCAGTTAGCCTCCACAACAGTGGTCAGGCGCTTTAAATTAAAGCAATTGATTTTACTTATACTGAGGTCTCTTATTCTTCTCCTTTTAACTCTTCTCTTTGCCAGGCCTGTGGTAAGGGAAATGGCTCTCTTCGCCCAGGTAGAAGAGGCTTCACTAAGCACTGTAATTCTCATTGACAATTCTTATTCTATGGGGTATGTGGAAGAGGGAGAATCCCGTTTCGCTCTGGCAAAGAAAGCGGCCAGCCGTATTCTGAAAATGATGAAAAGAAGCGACCGTGCAGCACTCTTTCTGATTTCCGAGGAGGTGAATCCCTTAGTCTCTTATCTCACTGACGATAGAGAGATGCTTTTAGAGAAGATAGAAGGGGCTTCCCTGAGTTTCCGGCCTACGAATCTCCTTCCCGGCATCTTTCAAGCTTACAAGATTCTCAAGGAATCCCGCTCACCAAATAGAGAAATTGTCCTGATTACAGATTTGGGAATCAATGGCTGGCAGGGATTTGACGAAAAGACTATAAGAGAATTCGACCCTGAGGTGAAGTTTATCATTATTAATTTAAATAAAGGAACATTTTCCAATGTGGCTCTATCAAAAGCTGACTGTCGCCGACTGACTGTAGGCGAGACTTCCCCAATCTCTGCTAAAATGAGAAATTACTCTAAAGAAAACATTTCCCATCTATCCGTTTCAGTTTTCCTCGAGCCGCAAAGTAAATTTCAGATTGATAGAGAAAGTGGAGAGAAAGTGGGTCAGGGTTTTATAGATTTAAAAGGAAGGGAAGAGGGGAGTAAAGACTTCTTCTACAATTTCCCTCAACAGGGAACTTATCTGGGAAAGGTGGAGATTCAAGAAGATAGTCTACCTTCTGATGATAAATTCTATTTTAATACAGAGGCATTAGAAAAGATTAAGGTGCTCTTAATCGATGGTGACCCCGGGATTACATCTTTTTCCAGTGAGACATTCTATTTAAGACTTAGCCTTTCACCGACCTCCTCCGGAGTTTCGGTGGCACAGTCACCGTTAATTGTGAGAGCAGTAACGCTAGATGAATTACCGCAAGAGAAATTAGACGATTTTTCTGTAATCTTCCTGGCTAATGTGGGAAATGTTTCGAGCTCGTTAAAGGAGAAACTTACAAGTTTTGTCAGGAACGGAAGGGGGGTCGTCTTTTCCTTGGGTGATAATGTTAATGCTGAAGAATACAATTCCATTTTTGGCGACCTTCTGCCAGCCAGATTGGGTGAAGTTAAAGGGAAGTCTAAAGGAGAGGGAAAATTGGAAGCGATTGATTTTCAAGATTTTACTCACCCAATCTTAAAAGTTTTTGCTGAAGGGAAAGAGGGAGATTTAACCCGAGCAGGCTTCTACCGGTACTTCGCTACCCAGGTTAATCCCCAGGCAAAGGTGATTCTCAGTCTTGAAGATGGTCAACCTCTACTTATCGAGGGAGGATTGCCATATCCAAGGGCAGGAAAAGTGTTGCTCTTTACCTCCACATTAGACCGGGATTGGAATAATTTGCCGACCAAACCGGTCTTTTTACCTCTAATCCAGCAGATGGCTCGCTATCTGGCTCTCTCTACTTTAAGGGAAGAGTATTCTGGAACTTTTCTTGTTGGCCAGGAAATAAAATATGAATTGGGCCTGAGAGAATTACCCCAATCTGTAGAAATAACCGACCCTCAGGGAAAGAAATTTTCAGTGGTTCCAGTCCAGAAGAGAGATTTCTCTGGTATAGAATTTGGCCCTGTGGAAATCCCCGGCATCTACCAGCTCTCATACATAACAGATGGAAAATGGAATAGTAAATATGTACCCGTTAATCTAAATATAGAGAGCAACGAGTCGGACCTGAGTAAAATGGAAACTAAAGAGATAAGGAAGCTCTTTCCCAGTGCATCTGTTAAGATAATTGATGAGTTAACTAATTTGGAAAAGGAGATTTTGCAACTCCTTTACGGCAAAGAGGTATCCAAAGATTTAACTTTTCTTTTAGTCGGGCTTCTATTTTTAGAGGTTTTTCTGGCAAATCCGCGTGGAAAGAGGTAGTTTTGGATGGGACATCGGAAGTTTAGCTGTTTAATCGCTATATGGATAGTTGCTTGTAATTTGATTGCCGCTCCTCTTCAAGCCGAGCAGAGGGATAGGTTTGTGTTCAGCCAATTGCGGTATGAGGGAGGAGATTGGGATCCATATCCCACAGCGTATAAAGAAATCCTCCATTATTTGATGACCACTACCAGTGTGAAAGCTCAAATAGCAAGAAGAGAGTTATCATTAAATGATCCTGAACTATTCTCTTCTCCTTTTCTATATATGACCGGCCAAGAAGAATTCGCTCCCTTTACTTCGCAAGAGAGAGAGAACCTCAAGCGTTGTCTATTGGGTGGAGGATTACTTTTAATAGACGATGCTTCTGGAGACAAGAACCTTGACTTCGACAAGGCAGTGCGCAGGGAGATGGAAAAGATTTTTCCTGAGGCGAAGCTAAAAAAGCTTCCACCAGACCATGCAGTTTTCCGTTCATTCTACTTATCCCCGAGTGTTGCCGGCCGATGGATAGGGAATCCTTATCTGGAAGCCATTGATATTGATGGGCAGACAGTGGTAATTTACTCCCAGAACGACCTGGAGGGAGCCTGGGTTAGAGACAGGCTGGGGAACTGGCTTTACGAATGTGTTCCGGGCGGAGAGCTACAGAGATTGGAAGCAATGAAACTCTTTTTAAATATAATTATTTATTCTTTGACTGGCACATATAAGAGTGACAATATTCATCAACCCTACATTCAACAGAAACTCAAAGATAAGGAAACCGCCCCCTAAATTTGAAATTTGGATTTCGGGATTTAGAATTTGAAAAGTTAGTTTGCTCGTCGCTGGAATTTTTTGCTAACAGAATCTATTGCTCGCTTCACTAAATTTCAAAAACTCTGCCCCAATTCATCGGGGCATCGGACAATTGAAATTTAACCGTTTCGCTCGCAAAGATTTAGTAACGCAAGAAATTAAGTGCTTCTCGCAAACTAACTTTTCGTAGGAAGTAAGTGGCGTAAATTTTTGATTTTTGATTTGTAGTGTAGGGCTTTATGCCCGTAATTAGGAATGGGTAAAGGGTATTGGGTGATAGGGAATTTTTGATATTTAATTTTTGATATTTGATATTTGATATTTGATTTTTATTTGTAGTGAGGGTTAGTTATGGGTTCTTTCCATTTTTCGTTAGAGCCTAATAGATTGTGGCTGGTAATAGCTACCATCCTTATCTCGGTAGCGGTCTTATACTGGAATTTCAAATGGGTGGAGAGAAGGAAAAGCCTATTTTTTATCTTGAGGCTATCAATCTATCTCCTTCTTATATTTCTCCTGGTTGAGCCAGTAAGAACTATAGAAGAGAAGCCAGCTGAGGAACCGAGCGTCGCTTTTTTGATAGATACCTCAAGCAGCATGGGAGTGAAGGATCCCATTTCCAGGTTCTCTTTGGTTAAGGAATTCCTGAAAGGTCCTTTGGTCGAGGGTTTAAAAGAGAAATATAATCTCCTCTTCTTTACTTTTGCCTCTTCTCTTAAGCGAGCTGGGGTAGAGGAGATTCTTCAGTTGCTTCCTCAGGGGGAAACCACTGATATTGTGCAAGCTTTGGATGGTCTGGAAGAAGAACTTCGTGGCCAGAGAATGGCCGGAATTCTCCTCGTTACAGACGGGGCTTATAATGTAGGAGGAGACCCCCGCTTGATAACTGAAAGGATTGCTGCCCCTATTTTTTCCATCGGTGTGGGGAATCCCCGAGAATTCAAGGACATTCAAATTTCTGAGGTTCAGGTTAGCGATTTCGTTTTTAAGAACACCCTAACAGATATAGGTGTCAAGATAAGAAGTTATGGATTTGAGGGTAAGGAGATATCGGTTATCTTAAAGAAAGAGTCGGAGATACTCCAGACAAAGAAAGTTCGGATGCCAGAAAACGGGAAAGAGGTCGCTTTGAGTCTGAGCTTCACTCCCCGTTCGACAGGCTCTTTCAACTATACGGTTTCTATTCCATCCTATAGCGATGAGGTCTCCTTTGCCAATAACAGAAAAGATTTCACCCTGCAGGTCCTTCGGGATAAAATTAGAATTCTCTATATCTGTGGACAACCAAGCTGGGAATATAAATTTTTACGGACCGCTTTGAAGAGTGACCCTGGCATAGAGCTGGTCTCTTTTGTAATCCTGCGTAATCCTGAAAATGTCTCCATAGTGTCTGAAAATCAGCTCTCATTGATTCCCTTTCCTGTTACAGAGATATTTGGTAAGGAGATATTCAACTTCGATTTACTCATATTTGAAAATTTTACCTATACCCGCTTCGGCATTCCGAAAAATTATCTGGAGAACATTAAGAAATTCGTTACCGAAACAGGGGGAAGTTTTCTTATGATAGGTGGAGATAACTCTTTTGGTAGAGGGGGATATAGAGGGACGCCAGTCGAAGAGATACTGCCAGTGGAAATGGATGATGCGGGGGAGGAAATAATAGAAGGAAAGTTCAAAATGTTAACACGAGAACCCACACATCCAATTCTAACATTATCCGATAATCCGGGTGAGAATAGCCAGATATGGGCAGAGATGCCGGAGTTGGATGGCTGCAACCGTCTCTTAAGACAGAAACCTGATGCTATTGTTTTAGGAGTCCATCCTCTAATTAAGAACAAATATGGAAATCTGGTGATACTCGCTGTTTGGGAGAGAGGTAAAGGGAGAGTAATGAGTATGGCTTCCAATAGTACCTGGCGGTGGTGTTTTCAGGCTCGTGGTAGAGGTGGCACAGGTTCCTATTATGAACGGTTCTGGCGTCAGGCTGTCCACTGGCTGGTGAAATCACCGCAACTTAAACTTGTCCATCTAACTACAGACAAGAAAATCTATACAAAAGGAGAAGAAATTCTTCTATTTACTAAAGTGTTTACTAGATACTATAGGCCGAATGAAGATGCCAGGGTCTACTTAGAATTGGTAGACCCATCAGGAAAGAAGATTGATTTGGGAACTGCTTCACCAAAGGATAGGACTGGAGAATATGGAGCAAATTATTTAGCTGAGCGAGAAGGAAATTACACATTTACTGCCACAGCTTGGGAAGGTTTAAAGGTTCTCGGCAGGGACACTGTTTCCTGTAAAGTGACTATTCCTTCTCTGGAGTTAGAAAATGCTCAACTGAACGAACCGCTTTTGAGAGAACTATCGGATTTAGCTGGTGGAAGATATTTTCATATTAATAATGTTGAATCAGAAAGAATTATTTTTCCTGAAGTGAGGGAAGCTACTCCTGTAGTGAAAAGAGTGGTTGCCGTGTGGAACAATCCCTCTATCTTTATTCTTTTCTCTATACTGCTTGGTGTGGAATGGTATATTCGCCGGAGAAGCGGTATGATGTAAGAGGGGAAAATGGACGATGCCTATTCCGAATTGATTAAAACGATGGGTAAGGTCAGAAGGTGGATAAGAGTCAAAGGTTTAATTGAAGGAAGCCTTTTGTCCTTTTCAGTTCTTCTGGGATTGATAATAGTTTTCAGCCTTTTAGACTATTCAATTTCATTTAGTTCGAAGGCACGCTTCTATTTTCTTATAAGTTTTATTATTTCCATTCTGGTCCTCTCAGTAAAACTTATTATTATTCCTTTACTTTCCCTTTTAACTGACGATAAGATTGCCCTCAGAATTCAGAAAAGGTATCCCATCTTAAAAGATGACTTGATAAATTCTATACAGCTCTTTCGGATGGCAACGTCCACAGATGAAGTCTATGTATCCAAGGCACTGATTGGTGAACTTATCAGAAGGACTTCCCAAAAGGTGAGAATGGTGAAAATTTTTGAGGTAGAAAACATAAAGCGTCTTAAGAAGTTTTTCTTTATAAGTCTTTCACTTTTTCTCATCTTTTCTTTTCTTCTATTTTTTCCACCGCATATTCTTCCATTCTCTCTTCCTCGACTTTTGAGACCCTTAGATTATGAACAGGTGAATCGGCTGGTCAAGGTTACTCCGGGGAATATAAAAGTGGTCTACGGCGAAAGTCAGAAGATTGAGGTAGAAATTTTCCAGAAAGGGGGAACTCCCCACTTAATCTACAGGATTTCTGGAGGCAACTGGCAAAGAGCCAAAATGGTTAGAGAACCCTATTCAGAAGGAGAATCTCGCAAGTGTTCCTATAAGTTCTCAAAGATTACTCAGCCAATCGATTATTTTATTAAGTGGAAAGATTTACAGACTCAAGCTTACTCTATCAGTGTGGTCGTTCTTCCAGAAGTGGGAGACATTTCTATAAAATACATCTATCCTTCTTATACAGGATTGCCTGAGTTGAAGGTGGATAAGACCAGTGGAGACCTTGAAGCATTACTGGGGACTCAAGTTCAAATATCTTTAAA
>Ga0209314_10000667_pt1 | contig 15335 bp, 5 predicted proteins | sample I19B2metaG_FD_184146 | JGI IMG/M metagenome (GOLD analysis project Ga0209314, IMG submission 184146) | Lake sediment bacterial and archeal communities from Gulf of Boni, Indonesia to study Microbial Dark Matter (Phase II) - ​I19B2 metaG... | ecosystem: Environmental > Aquatic > Freshwater > Lake...
AGTTGTTGATAGGAACACCATCAACCACGAAAAGAGGCTGGTTGTTTCCACTTGCAGAGAGTGAGTTAACCCCTCTGATAAGGATCCTTACACCTGATGCCACACCACCGTCGGAGTTGGTAATCTGAACACCTGAAAGTTTACCCTGGAAAGCGTTAACAATGTTTGAAACTTTTGCTTTTTCAATGTTCTCGCCACCCAGATCCTGAACTGAATAGCCAAGTGCTTTCTTTTCGCGTGAGATACCCAGAGCAGTTACAACAACTTCATCCAGACCCAGCAGGTCAGGTTCCATAGCAATGTCGATTACACTCCGGCCTCCTATTTCAATCTCCTGTTTCTTCATCCCGATATAGGAGAAGATAAGAGTGGTTGCGTTCTGTGGTGCTGTAAGTGAAAACTTTCCATCAACTCCTGTAATGGTACCTATTGTTGTACCTGCAACAGAAACTGATACACCGGGAACTGCACCTTCTCCTTCAACTGAAGAGGTTACCGTACCTGTAATGACTCTTGTTTGTGCAAAGGTGTAGCCACCTATAAACACAAACAATGCAATCAGCAGAAATAGTTTCTTCATACAAATTAGTTTTAGGTTTTAATTTAATGGGCTAAAGGTAAACTTTAGAAATTAAACTCCCAAAAAAAATATATAATATTTAACATATTTTATATTAGGGGAATAGCATGATTCCGGATGGAGATAAACATTGAAAACTGAGTCTCAGTAAATAAAGTGCCACCTTAACCAAACGCAGAATACCCTGCTTCTGAAATTATTTACACCTTATTCCTGAGATTTACCTTTCTTAAGAAATACGTAATTCTTATAATAATTTATAACCGTTTCTATACCCTTGAGAAAATTATCCAGCGGGTAATTCTCATTAGGTGAGTGTATTGCATCAGATTCAAGACCAAATCCCAGAAGAATTGACTTGATTCCAAGCACTTTTTCAAAGGTTGAAACTATTGGTATGCTTCCCCCGCTGCGGACAGGAATCGGTTTTTTGTTTAACGTTTGTTCAACCGATTGTGATGCCGCAAGGTATTCATGAGTATTGAGAGGACTAACATAGGCTTCACCCCCATGCAGAAATTCTGCACTGACAGTCACTCCTGCCGGCGCAATTGAAGTGAAATGTTTGATAAAAAGCTCAGCTATTATTTCAGCTTTCTGATACGGAACAAGTCTCATGGATATTTTTGCATATGCTTTAGCTGGTAATATCGTCTTTGCTCCTTCTCCTGTATAACCTCCCCAGATACCATTTATATCCAGCGTAGGTCTTATACCTATCCTTTCAAGATCGGAATAGCCGTCTTCACCATTAAGACTGCTTACTCCCACTGATTGCATGAATTTGTCCCTGCTGAAAGGTCTTTGTGCCATGGCTTCGCGTTCATCGGAGCTGCATTCCTTCACGTCATCATAAAACCCTGGTATAGTGATTTTACCCTTATTGTCTTTAAGTGAAGCTATCATTTCGCACAATACGTTACAGGGATTTACCACTGCTCCTCCATACAGGCCGGAATGCAGATCGCGGTTTGGCCCGCTTACTTCCACCTGAACATATGACAAGCCTCTTAATCCTGATGTTATTGATGGAGTCTCAAGCGAAATCATTGTAGTGTCGGAGATAAGGATAACATCAGCAGTCAGCATTGCTTTATTTTCAGTGCAGAATTTTTCAAGATTTACCGACCCCACTTCCTCCTCACCTTCAATCATGAATTTTACATTACAGGACATATCTCCGGTTTTGCACATATATTCAAATGCCTTTACATGCATGAATAACTGCCCCTTATCATCATCTGCTCCCCTTGCCCAAATTTTACCATCCTTAATAACAGGTTCAAATGGTGGTGTATTCCACAATTCCAGGGGTTCGGCAGGCTGGACATCATAATGTCCATATACAAGAACAGTTGGTGCATCTGCAGATATAATCTTTTCTCCATAAAGAATGGGATGCCCTTCTGTAGAATATATCTCAGCCTTGTCTGCTCCTGCTTTCAGCAGCGAATCTTTAAGAAATTCAGCTGCTTTAATCATGTCAGCTTTATTCTCCTCCTTTGCACTGACTGAGGGGATACGGATAAGATCGAAGAGTTCCGTAAGGAAGCGATCTTTATTTGTTTCGATGTAGTTCGTGATAGCGTCCATATTTTAACCTTTTTACCCCTAAATCCCCCAAGGGGGACTTTAAAACTTTGTTATATCTAAATAGTCTGAATAATTACCCTCAAAAGCCCCCCCTGGGGGGTTTGGGGGTTGTTTTCCTGAGTTCATCGGCGGCAATACATAGTTCCTTATACATCTCCTCCCCAATCGCTCTGATAAGAGGCACTTTGAGGAACTCGTAAACATATATTCTTTCTTTTTCACCTGAATCCCTGGCTGCTTTGCATATTGCAAGTTCCTGGTAGTTCACGGCCCTGAAATCAGAATAGTATTTTATCCTTGCAGGGAAAAGGTGGCATGACAGTGGTTTTCTGAAATTAATCTTTCCGTCCTCAAATGCTTTTTCAATAGCACATTTGAAGATATTATCCTCAATAACAGTATACGCGCATTCCGCATCATTGATGAGCGGAGTAACATTATCATTCTCAAAGTCTTTTACACTTTTCCCCTTCAATTCTATTGTACTGATACCCTCTTCCCGGAGATAAGGTTTTACTTTGTCATATATGGTTTCAAGTATATGTACTTCATCTGCACTCAGGGGAGCACCCGAATCACCATATCTGCAGCAATTTCCAAAACACTCCGGAAGATCACATCTGAATCTCTTTTCCAGAATATCGAAGCTGAATATGGTGTCGTTGATACGAAGCATTGGTTTACCTCACCCTAAATGAGTCCGTCTCATTAGCCTCTTTTTCTTTATCCACCCCTAAATCCCCCAAGGGGGACTTATTGAAAATCAGTGGATTTGAAAGCCCCCCTGGGGGGTTTGGGGGTAAATTCAGACTTATGATACAGCCCACTTTGTTATTTAATGTCATAATTTCAAAGTTCGAACAACCTCTCTGTGGATCTCTGTGGTACCTCAGTGGATCTCTGTGAAATAAAAAAGAACTTACACAGAGATTTCACAGAGAAGCACAGAGGAACACAGAGTTTTTTTTATACCAGAATTTTTCCAGTCATCTCCTCCGGAATCTCAACTCCCATGATAGTAAGCAGAGTAGGAGCTACATCAGCCAGTATCCCTTCCTTAATTGACTTATAATCATCGCTTATCAGAATGCTTGGAACAGGATTGAGAGAATGGGCCGTATTAGGTGAACCATCCTCATTAACAGCCATATCGGCATTTCCATGATCAGCCATTACAAGAACATCATAGCCATTTTCCCTGGCCGATTTTATCACTGCTCCGGCACACTCATCGACTGTCTTTACTGCTTTCTGAATAGCTTCATAAACACCGGTATGGCCTACCATGTCGCCATTTGCAAAATTGAGGCAGATAAAATCAAACTCTTTTGTCTCTATCGCTTTAATCACTGCATCTTTAACACCATAAGCACTCATCTCAGGCTGCAGGTCATATGTGGCAACCTTTGGAGAAGGAACAAGTATCCGCTCTTCATTGGTGAATTTCTCTTCCCTCCCTCCTGAAAAGAAGAATGTAACATGGGCATATTTTTCAGTTTCCGCTATCCTGAGCTGTTTTTTACCAGCATTTGCGAGGATTTCTCCTATCGTATTATTTGCGTTCTCCTTATCATATATTATATGTAATCCTTTAAATGTGGCATCATATGGAGTCATAGTGCAATAATGGAGAGGGATTGTTTTCATACCGGACTCAGGCATATCTTTCTGGGTAAGTACAATCGTCAGTTCCTTTGCCCTGTCATTTCTGAAATTAAAGAATACGATAACATCTCCTTCCTTCACTGTACCCAGCGGTTTCCCCTTTTCATCAGTAACGACAATAGCTTTCATGAACTCGTCAGTGACACCATTGTCATACGAATCCTGCATGCCCTTAATGACATCTGTCACTGGTGTTCCCTTTCCGCTTACAATCAGGTCGTATGCTTCCTTAATCCTTTCCCATCTCTTATCCCTGTCCATGGCATAATATCTGCCGATGAAGGAAGCAACCCTGCCGTTTGACTTTTTAAGATGTTCAAGCAGACTTTTCATATATCCAATCCCGCTCTTGGGATCAGTATCACGGCCATCTCCAAAACCATGAATAAATACATCTTTAATCCCGTAGTCCATGGTCATGTCACATAGTGAATAGAGATGTTTATCAAGTGAATGCACTCCTCCGTCGGACATCAGTCCCATGAAATGAACCTGCTTATTTTTATCACGGGCATATGAAAAGGCTTCTGTAAGAACTTTATTCTTTTTAATCTCACCGGTTTTGCACTCCTTGTTGATCTTAACAAGGTCCTGGTATATAATTCTGCCTGCTCCGATATTTAAATGGCCCACTTCTGAGTTACCCATCTGACCATCGGGGAGGCCAACATTTTCACCTGAGGCATGGAGACGTGAATTGGGATAATTGTTTTTGTAATATGTCAGGTTAGGAGTAGGCACCTGGCTTATTACATCGGCTTTTGAACCATCGCCGATACCCCAACCGTCGAGAATCATCAGTAAAGTCTTTTTGTTCTTCATATTGAATATGTGTATGTATTTCTTAATAACAAATCAGGGTGCAAATTTAACTTTTTTTTAAACACAGGGACACTGAGAAAAATACACAAAGGGCACAAAGGAGTATTGTTAACTACTATCTGTGCCCTCTGTGAATAAAACTCTGTGCCCTCTGTGGTTAAAAGGGATCTAGCTGCCTGAAATGATCAGTTTCCTGAATCCATAGTTGATCCCTCCTGATGATACTCTTATCAGGTAAATACCATCCTTGAGGCCAAGATCATCTATTACGAATTCGGTTTCACCTGATCCGGTCTTGTATGTTCTGACAATAGTTCCTCCGAAATCATAGATAAAGATATCAGTATCATCTTCAAGAACTTCACCAAACCTGATTGTAAGCTGATGTTTGGCCGGGTTAGGATAAAGCATATAATCGATATTATCCATGATACCTGTCTTTTCAATTCCAACTGTTATCTTAGGCTTCAGCATTGATGCTGCCTGGTATACCTCCTTGGTAACGCTGTTCTGGATAAAGGCCACAACCTCAATATCTGATGAATTAAGAGTCTTTGAGATTATCCATGACTGATCCTGAATCGGCACAGCAACTCCTTTGGTCCATGTTTTTCCCAGGGTGATTCCAGCTGCATCAGGGACAAATTTCCTGAAGACGTTACGGAATATTGTTTCACCTGCGGCACCGGTATACTTGCTGTTGGATTTTTCAATAACTGCAAGATAAAGTGTAAGATTGGAAAGAGTTGTATCATCGAGAGCAACGATATTACCGCTTATTGTAAGCACTCCTCCCGAGACATTCAGTGAGTCAAGCCTGATATCAAATACAGGGCTTATCAGGCTTCTCCGGATTATCTCATTGACATCTATCGGTGTAAGGCTATTATCAAATTCAGTCGAGGAATAATCGAAAATAACTGAATTCTCCTTCTTCGTTCCACCATCAACAAATGAATACGGAGCCTTTGTAAGGCCATAATACAGTATCCTTGCACTGGCATCGGCAGGATTATTTACGTAGAATGAATCAACTCCCGGGAAATTGGTATGATACTGAATATTAACAATATCCTTGTCTTTTAACAGGTCTATTGCGTTAATCATGGCAGTAGCTTCGCTGCTTTTCAATGATGATGTATTAGCAAAATGCTCAAGCAGTACATTACGCTTTCTCTCACCTATGAAAATATCATCAAATGCCATTCCCTCGCTGGTCCTGGCTGTTCCGTCAGATCCATAGGCAATTCTCAATTTTACATCCTTTTTGCCTTTAAGTTCATCGAGGGTATGTCTTGCTTCAGTCCATTCCGGATCTGCAACTTTTGATGTCCATCCAACCTGGTTACCACCTGGTTTACCGGCAATAAGCACTGAGCTATACCAGTTAATACCATCCTTAAGTGCTCCCACGTACTTCCATGTTCCCGCATCACCAATCCTGTATTGAAGGGCTGCACCATCCCTGTCTTCATTAAAGTTTCTCCTGATATTAAGACTGACCATTGGCCTCTCAATATTTGTAAAATCAAAACATGGGGAAATAACGGAAGATGATTCAATGCGGGTGGAATCAAACCTTGTGAACCAGGCTTTTGCACCAGAGGCTGCAGATTTTATGACAGTTCTGTCCGGAGTACCGAACGACCAGCTGTTAATGCTTTCATCTCCTTTCGACCATCCGCCGTTACCCGATTCGAAGTTCTCGAAATATCCGTCTGCTGAAAGAACTATATTCGGCCGGATATAGACATTCTTGGTTACAGTATCAGAACAGTTTGCATAAGTTGTATTAACAATATACTGAACGGGAATTATACCTACGGCATTCTTGGGATACTTTAGTTTCGTACCGGTTAAAAGAGGTTTCCCGTCAAAGAAATTCCAGCTCCGAGAGGCAATTGAAGATGTGGAGAAAGTTGTATCAAACAGCATAATTGAATCACCCGGAACATAGCATTCATTGGTCCAGTAGAAATCAGCTCTCGGCTTAATCCCAAGGTCAATAGTAACATCTTTCTTAACAATGCAATTGTTGATTGTTGTGGCTGTAAGAGTAACAAGATGCTGTCCTCCGGATTTGAAAATATAGGCAGGAGTTTGTTTGCTGCTGAGATCAGTTCCTCCGATATCGGAGAATGACCACAGCCATGTACTTATAGCATCGGCAGAGGTAGTATTGTTAATGAACCTTATACTATCGGTTTCATTTTCAATACAGATATCGGTAGTTGTAAATGATACCAATGGTGCCGGATGTATTGTGAAAGGAACTCTTCCGGTAATTGAACACCCTGTCTTTACATTAAGGTAAGTATAAGTGACAGCGGTATCACCAAGAGCTTTGGCCGGATTGAGATAACCTGTTGTTACCGGACCTGTGAAAACTCCTCCCCTGGGTGTCGTTATCAGTTCAAAAGGAGTATCGTTGTTACAGTACTCATCGCCTGCAGCTATTGGTTTTATTTCAACCACACCAAGAGAGTCAACATTAACTGTTGCCGAGATCTCGAACTCTGTATCATACTGATCATAGTAAGTAAAGACCAGGTCGTGATCACCCTTTCCTGCAGCTGCAGGATCGAAGACTGCTTTTGCAGAGGCAATATTTGTAATGCCTGCACCAGAGAATGATCCGTTAAACCAAGGCTTTGAGGAGGTATAGGTCAGCGTATCCTTCAGACCGTCGTAACAGTATTGGTTATTGGCATTAATACCCTGGATTGTTCCTGAAGCAGCAGATACAATCAGTGTATCTTTTTTGACCGTTGTGCAATTCTTACTGTCTGTATAAGTTAATGCGAATTCAATATTGCCAAGTCCGGCCACCTCAGGATCAAATACGTAATCATTTGCAACTTTGTATACTCCCTTCCCTGAAAATGCACCTTCAACCGGAGATCCTGACAAAATTAAAGGTGTTTCCTTAATATTTACTGTTATTCTTGAATTGAAAATACTTACATCAGGAGACTTATTTACAGTTACAGGAAGAGTTGCAGTCTTTGTGCAACCGGATGAATTTACGTTAGATGTATGTGTATAGCTTACAGTATAAGGTGTTGCTGATGAAGGTGTAAGTGACGGCCTGAAAATTGCGTAAAGGTTAAAGTTGGTGAATCCGGCAGCAGGGCCAGAGAAAGCAAAACTTCCGTTTCCTGTCGAATTTTCAACAAGAGCGTTTAATGTAGTATTGGTTTCATAATCACAATAGGCTGCTTTCAGTCCGGTGATTTCAATTTTTCCAATTGAATCAATATATACGCCGTGTTTAATTGAATACGGAACTCCATCCCAGGTGTAGGAGAATGTCAGTGTGTCATAACCTGCCCTTGCAGCCTCAATGTTATACTGTGCCGTTGTGGAACCGGCAGTCCAGACAATGCTGTTCTTCTTGTTTGTAAAGCTCAGGATATTGACAACATCGAGCGGATCATTTGGCAATCCGGTCACGGTAATATTTTTGGTTGTATTACTGTAACACTCGACTGATGCTAAACCATTAATTGTTCCTTTGGCTTTACGAATCACTGTAGATTTGTTAACCTCATCAATACAACCATTGATATCTGTAATTTTATAAACTATGTTTTTTGGGCCGGTACCTGCAATATCAGGAAATAGTTTATTACCTGATATTCCGTCACCGAGAAATACCCCACCATAAGGTATGGAAGATACTAAAGTATAGGGACTACCTTCAACATTATAAGATGGTTCAAGATTGAAGGAGGCATCTGGCATCGGATTAATTAAAACACTGCTATTTAGTATATTGCTTTTGCATCCATTCACAGAAGTGTATTGATAAGAAATCGGATATGTCTGCCCTGATATACCTAATGCCGGATTCAATTTTGCAGTAAGCTGATCCTTGTCTGTAAGAATATCACCTGTCCATGTTGCTGTACCACCAGAAGGATAAATACCATAAACTGTGATATTCTTGATTGGATCCTCAATACAATACTCGGTATTCAGGTTACTAATCTCGGTAATAGTGGCAACCTCTTCAACATTCAGAGGTTGTTCCAGAAGATAATAGTAACCATTATACCTGTAATACAAGTAAATGATATCAACACCATTCCCAACACTTAACTTCGTCGGGTCAATTGTAACATTCCATGGAGTTGTAATATCATCTACATAGGGAGCCCCGTTACCCAAATTCTGACTTATAATTCTTGGATCGGTCTGTCCTGGAGTAAAATACCAGTAGTAACTATTATCAGGATAACGATAAAAATATGGCTGCCAGTTGAAAAAGAACCCGTAGCCGTAATAAGGAATTGCGCCTACCGGAATAGTTTTTATTTCTATAGTTATCGGACCATCGTCATGGCATATAGGATTTTTAACGACATCAAATCGTGTTGCACTCTCATCAACCCAGATATCTTTTATATCTTCCTGAGCACATGTTGTTACTGTGTTAACAATATTATATACATATCTTACCTGATATGGAACAGTAGAATCTCCGACTGCCTTAGGAGAAAAGATTCCATTGGTTACACCCGGTCCTGAAAAAGATCCACCGGCAGGAATAACAGTAAGCTTTACAGTATCTACCAGGTTGGAATAATGATCCTGGGGAATAGTAATTCTTGCAATTCTTGTACTTTTAACAGCTGTTCCTGTCTTTACAGGGCTAACGGATTTGGGAGTTACTTCAAAATAGATATTCTCACCACTTGAAATATCAGCTGAACCAAGTGTATAATTAAGTGTTGTTGCCAGAACGATTACTGTTGTACTGTCATTTCCTCTTAGCCATCTGTAAGTTGAAGTACCTTCTGCCTTGCTGTAAGTATAACGATACTTTCCTGTCAATAACTCACCTGCTTTTCTCTTTCCCTGTATGCAAACTTCAGATGCAACAGGCACAGTACCGGAAGCCGGAACAGGACCTACAGATGCACTGGTGACAGCAGATCCTATATTGGGGTAACCTGTAGATGCAACAGGAGTAACCTCAAAGGAAATCGAACTACCTTCATCATCCAGATCGATAGTATAAGTGATAGCGGTGGCCCCCGGAATGGGATTTCCATCTCTAAGCCACCTGTAAAGGCTAGCGCCTTCTGTATTTCCATCATTATCAAAGTATTGATAATGACCGGTGAGTACCTGGCCAACAGTTACTGTTGTAGGATATGTAATTGGTTGAATGACAGCATATGGGGCTGAATTTACCCGACTTGTTGTAGCTGATGATGCCACCTTAGTCCCGGTATTAAGATCACCTGTCTGCGCTTTGGGAGATACCTGAAAAAATAGGTATTTGCCGGCATCTGAAAGGGTAATTTGATAACTTATGCTGGTTGCTGAGGTAATTTTTTCATCTGCACCTGTCAAAATATTATCAGAAGATCTCCACCATTCATAAATTGAAATACCTTCAATATCACCTTCTGCGTCATAATAGTCATAATTACCGGTAAGTACATCATTTACATTAAATGTACCAGGGCCTGTGATTGTTACATTTGAAGCTACTGGCACAGCATTCGTTACCGGTCCTATAAATGTTGGTGATGTAGCTATGGATCCTGGAGTAACACCAGAACTTGCCCGTGGGATTACAGAAAACCCGATATATTTGCCAATATATGTATCTGCTATTTTATAAGTAACAGATGTTGCTCCTGCTACAGTATTCTTATTAACTGTACCACCAGCATCATCTGCATAATACCATGCATAAGTCGATCCGCTTTCGGGATCGTTTTCAACATCAGAATAAAGGTAGTATCCATAGACTATTGTTCCTGACTTTGGATCGCCAATTACCTGTACATTACTTGCTACTGGTGCATTTGAAACAATTTGTCCATGCCATGGTGCTGACTTAATAACAGGATCACCAGTCAATGTCCCGGTAGTTGCTTTTGGAGTAACTTGAAGTCCAATATAATTACCAGCATCTCCACTGGTTAAAATATATGTAGGAGAATTAGTTCCAATATTTGAAGGACTGGTCCCGGTTGAACTTGAAGATCTTAACCACTGGTAATCAGCTGTTGCCTGGGGATCATTTTCTGCATCTGTATAAGTATAAGTACCTGATAAAGTCTGACCAACATTTAGGCCACCTGTTATATTTATATTGTCAGCAACAGGTTTGCTGTTGGCCCCAACTGTTCCAGACGACCAGCTGCTTTCAACAGCCGTCTGATAAGATGATCCGTTCCAAATCTCTACTTTGACCATAATATAATTTCCAGAAATACCAGAAGGCAAAACATAGGTCGAATCTCCAATTATTTGAGCAATATTCGCAGTATAAGATGAATGGTTGCTATTTCCGTCCTTATTCCAGCTATACCGTGTTAATGATCTGTCATTAGGGAAACATGATAATGAACTAAATACGTAGTTCACTGTTAATTTGCCCCCCTCTGTAAATGAGCCAGAAAATGTCACACTTGAAGCATTGTTTGGTTGTGTAACCACTTCTGCTGTAGTTGAAGTAGCAGGATCACATCCGGTACCTGCATCTGTAAGAATGCATCTGTAATATTTGCTTATGGTTGCTTCACTTCCACTTCCAGCCACAGTTAAATTATTGCTGGTGCTTCCCGTATATGTTATACCTGCAGGTGTTGCATTCACAACATTTGCCCAGCCTGATGACCCATTGGATGAATATTGCCACTGATAACTATATGAACCGGTTCCTCCACTTGCAGTTGTGCTAATATTAGTGCTACCTCCTATGCAAACTCTGGTTAAGGCAACCAAAGCTGATAATGTTGGATCTGTTACTGTTGCAATCTGTGCTGTAGCTGATATATTATTACATCCAACTGAAGCAGTTGTAGAAGTTACTACACAGCGATAATATTTAATTGCCACTGCTTCCAGTCCATCTCCTGTCACTGTAAGACTATTTGTTGTTCCTCCAGAATAGGTTATTCCTGCAGGTGTCGCATTCAAAACATTTGACCATCCAGTTGATCCATCTGATGAATATTCCCATTGATAATTAAAGGACCCGGTGCCACCACTTGCGGTGGTGCTGATTGTTGTATTACCACCCTTGCAAAGTGTCGTCAATGCAGCCGGAGCTGACAGTGTAGGATCTGCTACTGTTGCTATCTGTGCTGTAGCTGATATATTATTACATCCAACTGAAGCAGTTGTAGAAGTTACTACACAGCGATAATATTTTGAAGCCGTTGTTTCAGATCCATCACCTGTAACTGTAAGACTATTTGATGTTCCTCCAGAATAGGTGATTCCTGCAGGTGTAGCATTCACAACATTTGCCCATAAAGTTGATCCATCTGCCGAATATTCCCACTGATAATTAAAGGACCCGGTACCACCGCTTGCGGTGGTGCTTATGGTAGTATTGCCGCCCTTGCATATTGTGGTCAATGCAGTCGGAGCTGACAAGGTCGGATCTGATACAGTTGTGACCTTAGCAGTTGAAGAATTAGTGCTACTGCAACCGGTTGAGTTTACAACGCAACGATAATAACTATCACCTGAAGCTTCGCTACCACTTCCTGTTATTGTTAAACTATTGCTAGTTGCGCCAGAATATGTAAATCCTGTTGGCGTTGCATCTATTACATTTGCCCACCCAGTTGATCCGTCCGCTGAATATTCCCATTGATATGTATATGAACTTGTTCCTCCAATTACTGAAGTACTTATATTAGAATTACCACCTATGCAAAGAGTGGTTAATGCTGTTGGAGCAGTTAAAGGAAGAGTTGTTACTGTATTAATCTGTGCTGTACTTGTAATTTGATTACATCCAACGGAAGCAGTTGTTGAAGTTACAACACAACGATAATATTTAGATGCCGCTGCTTCTAATCCATCTCCTGTCACTGTGAGACTATTTGTTGTTCCTCCAGAATAAGTGATTCCCGCAGGTGTCGCATCCACAACATTTGACCAGCCAGTTGATCCATCTGATGAATATTCCCATTGATAATTAAAGGACCCGGTACCACCACTTGCTGTGGTGCTGATTGTTGTATTGCTTCCCTGACATAAAGTTGTCAATGCAACTGGTGCTGATAATGTTGGATCTGCTACTGTAGCAATCTGAGCTGTAGCTGATATTTGATTACAACCCACTGAAGCAGTCGATGAAGTTACTACACAGCGATAATATTTTGATGCAGTTGCTTCAGATCCATCACCTGTAACAGTAAGACTATTTGTAGTTCCTCCAGAATAAGTAACACCTGCTGGGGTTGCATTTGCCACATTCGCCCAGCCAGTTGACCCGTCTGATGAATATTCCCACTGATAATTAAACGACCCGGTACCGCCACTTGCTGTGGTGCTGATTGTAGTATTACCACCTTTGCAAAGTGTCGTCAATGTAGCCGGATCTGACAGGGTTGGATCTGCTACTGTCGCAATCTGTGCAGTGGCGGATACAATATTACACCCAACTGAAGCAGTTGTAGATGTTACCACACAGCGATAATATTTTGATGCAACGGCTTCAGTTCCATCTCCGGTCACTGTGAGACTATTAGATGTACCACCACTATATGTTATACCTGATGGTGTTGTATTTACCACATTTGCCCAGCCTGTTGACCCATCTGCTGAATATTCCCACTGATAGTTAAATGACCCGGTGCCACCGCTTGCGGTGGTGCTTATTGTAGTATTTCCACCCTTACATATTGTAGTTAATGCAGTTGGAGCTGACAAGGTCGGATCTGATACAATAGTTACAGTACCTGAAGTAGATGTAGTTGGCCCACATACAGGACTTGTACCAGTAACAATACACTGAAAATACATATTACCAACAGATTCCGATCCGCTGCCCGTTATTGTCAAACTGCTTGTTGTACCTCCTGAGTAAGTTATTCCTGTTGGTGTTGCATCAACAACATTTGCCCAGCCTGTTGACCCGTTTGATGAATATTGCCACTGATAAGTATTTGTACCTCCAGCTGTAACACTTAGAGTTACATTACCCCCTATGCAGACTGAGGTTGATGCTGAAGGACCAGTAACAGTACATGCTTGTCCTAACACATTCCCGGCCCCCACCAAAAGGCTCACTATCAATATCAAAACATGTTTTCTCATCTCGATTTCTTTTTCAAATGTTAATCCCTTCTTCACATTAGATCAGCCACATCAGAACCTGAACTTCAATAAACTGATCATCGAATTGTTTTCATAGCTGTTTTTTCCCACAGCATAAATATTACCCTCGTCATCTGATATGACATCATTAACCGACTGGCTCCCTGTTCCTCCCGATATGACCATTTTTCCTTCCAAATGGTTGCCTTCCTCATCAGTAAGAAATATCAGCATCCTGGCAGAGCTTCCGGTACCTGTCTGCCCCGCCATGACGAATGAACTTGTTTTATATCTCGAAATTGCATTTATCCTGAATGACAGAGCGTTTGATCCCTCTTTTAGTTCAATGGGATGTTCATATACCGGGGCTGCAAAGATATTTTGTGAAAGTCTCCATGCATATCCTTTCTGCCCAGATGCTTCTGCACCTGTAGTTGCCACAACAAGATATCCGTCGCTGAGAACTTCAATATCAGAAGCATTCTCTTCAGCTGTTCCACCGATTATTCTCTGCTGTGTAAAGTTCCCAAGTGAATTAATCTTAACCAGCAGTATATTATTTCTGCCCTGTACTGTGGGTGCCTTATCCGATCTGTCGGTAGTGGCCAGAACAATATATCCTCCACCGTTATCAGGTTTAATCGATACCGCCTGATCATTGCCTATGTAACCTGCTGCCCAGCTTTCAATCTCATTCAGGCTGTTGTCAAGCTTCATTACAAGAATATCCTTTTTTCCGGCAGCATTTCCTGTTGAATCAGTAGTTCCGACTTTTTCCTCATCTGTAATTCCAAGAACCAGAAAACCGGAGGATGTTTTTATTATATCGGTCCCATACTGGTTAACACCGTTTATAACATCCTTAGTATTTTTAAAGACTTTCCCGTTAGTGAGATTACCCTGATTGTCTGTTTTTACAACATATATATCTGAAACCTTATCTGCTACAGAACCTACTGCCACTACCGAACCATCTTCAAGAACCACTGACCTGTATCCTACATTCACTGAATGATCCCCGAATTTCTTCTGCCAGATCTCATCACCATTAGCATTAGTCTTTATGATCCCCATTTTTTTTACGGAATTGGCATTGTCAATCACATTGTTCCCGGTAATGGCCACTTCCGTAAGCTGTCCGGTAATAACAAAACCATCTTCGGCCTTAGTGATACCGTATCCGATATCCTCAAGTGCACCACCGTAAAGCCTCAGTAGGTTATTGTCAATATCTTCAGTCTTTCTGCATGAGGTAAACAACAGAAGGACAATTATTATATGAAACAATCTTTGCATGGCTTATTGCTGCTTTTTTGATGGTTTATAGAAGATCTGTGTGTATCCTATGCTGAAATTCAAGGCATTAAGATTAAAATCATCCTCTTCATATTTATAATATGTTTTAAGTTCATCCGAAGTATGATTGTAGTCAGGCAGATCAGATCTCTTGACCTGGTTGAGCATTCCAAAATTTCCACGGACTTCGGCAAACATGTAGCCTCCCCTGGTCTTGAATTTCATTCCGGCACCTGCCTGAGCAAAAATATCAAGTGAATACCTTGAGTCTTTTCTGTCAATATCAGAGCCTGTATAATCC
>Ga0209314_10000669_pt1 | contig 15328 bp, 12 predicted proteins | sample I19B2metaG_FD_184146 | JGI IMG/M metagenome (GOLD analysis project Ga0209314, IMG submission 184146) | Lake sediment bacterial and archeal communities from Gulf of Boni, Indonesia to study Microbial Dark Matter (Phase II) - ​I19B2 metaG... | ecosystem: Environmental > Aquatic > Freshwater >...
AAAAGACAAGTTTTCTCGATTAAAGCAAAAACTGAGGCTCTCAAAGAACTACTTTATACAACAGAATTTACAAGTGCTGGGTGTATGCCTATGATAATTCTTCCGAAACCATCTGTCTATATTCGGCCAACACCTGAAGAAGATTCTTTTTGGATGGGATACGCTGATGATTTTCCAAGAGCTTTTAAGCTCGAGGATTACCCCGAGGCTGAAGAGAACTTCTACAAATATGGAATATATCAAGTCTTGGTGAAATATTTCCCTCAGTTCATAGGATGTCAACCTTCTTCGGCTTTTGCTGGGTTATACGAAGTGAACAGTATAGATGGGCAACCATTGATTTTTGAAGAAAACGATTTGATAGTTGTTGGCGGTGCTAGTGGAAGCGGAATACTAAAAGCTGATGCCATGGGTAGAATTGCAGCCGCGCTTTATCGGAATGAAGAGTATGCAATACTCTATGGAGATAGAAAGTTTAAGGTCAGCGATCTGGGGTTGAAAAACAGAAGTATTGAGCCAGAAAAGTTGATACTCTAGCGCTTTTCTGTTGCCCACTTCAAGCATGAGCCCCTATGGTTTCACCGGAACGCGCGCTACGAATTATCACTGCTTGCGCGCGCTAGAGAAAGTGTGTTTAGCGCGTGCTAACACAATAGCTTTCAAGTTTGAACATCAACGCTGACAAGCTCATATTTTCACTTTATGCGTCCAAGTCTTCGTAACATTTCCGTCAAGATTGGTTGCCTGCTTAGCTCTTGGTGTGGAAGAAACATTGCTTTCATATATTCGCCTTGGAAGTCAGTATCGCACGCCAGCTCATAGTAGTGTACTTTGGTGGAGATTGCCTCAGCATATTCTCTCATTTCTTTGGAAATCAGGCACATTCTTGAACCTGTCCCTGCGGTATTTCCCACAAATTTAATCCTCTCTAGAGACACCTCAGGATACATGCCGACGGCTCTTGCATTCTCCGGGTCTATGTAATTTCCAAATGCCCCAGCAACATAAAGTGTGGTTATGTCATCTTTTGTAAATTTCATCTTTTTTAGTAGAGTTTCAGCACCGGTGCGCATTGCGGCTTTAGCTTTCTGGAGTTCTCTTATATCTGCTTGTGTTACTGTGATGTCAGTATCAGTGCCAGTTTCACTTTTCGGCGCTATAACGAGTTCATACCAACCGTCGGGTGTCTTCCTCAGCCTATCTGTTTGATTCGATAAATCATTATTGATTTTACCCTTTGTATCTATGAAGCCTGATTTCAGCATCTCTGCGAGTGCATCTACGAGTCCAGAGCCACAGATTCCAACAGGCGCAGCATCATCTATGGTTCGATAGTTTATTTCCAATGAGTCAACGTCTATGCTAATTTTCTCAATGGCTCCGGTTGCAGCCCTCATGCCGTGTTTAATCTCCATGCCTTCAAAGGCTGGTCCAGACGCGCATGAACAGATCAGTATCAAATCTTTGTTTCCCAAGGCTATCTCAGTGTTTGTGCCTATGTCAATGTCCATCACAATTTCTTCCGATTCAAGCATGTGTACAGCCATGAGATCTGCTACGCTGTCAGCCCCAACAAAGCCGCCAATAACAGGTACAGTATGAGCATTCGCACGCGGATGGGACCTAAGGTCTAACTTTGCGGCATCAACATCTATCCCTCGTCGTATTGCAGGCGGATAGGGTGAAAACGCTACATACTGAGGCCACAACTTTAGAAAAAGCATCTGCATAGCAGTGTTTCCAACAAAGTTAAGCTCATATATTTCCTCAGGTTTCACTTCAGCTTTCTTGCAGCATTCAGCTATCATCTCATTAATTCCTGAAACAACTGCATTTTGAAGTTCGTCTTGCCCTTTTGGACCCTGCATCATGGCATAGGTTATCCTTGTCAGAATATCTTCCCCCAATGGAATCTGAGGATTCATTCTCGCAGCAACCGAAATAACCTTGCCCGAATTGAGATCCATCAAAAAACCAGCCAACTTTGTGCTCCCAATGTCAACAGCGAAGCCGAAACACCTATCCGTAGTGTCTCCGGGCTCAATGGCTATGATTTTGTTCTTCCATATAACCGCGGTAACGGCCCAGTTTTTCTTTCTAAGATCAATTGGGAAAGTTTTGGCTGTTTCGTAATCAATTTCTAAACTAGCGAGGCCATGTTTTTCTCTCAGAACGTCTAAAAGTCTGTCCTCGTCTGATCTAACATCTTGAAGACTCGGCTTCGGCAACAACGTGTGGTATTTTCTTACAAGTGGGTTAGGCGTCACTGGTACCTCGAGTCCTTCAGTTTGAAGTCTCTGTTTTCCCACTCTGCTTCTCTCTGGGACAAAAATTATGGCTGAGGCTGTCAATTGAGTTCGGCATGCCAACCTGAAGTTTGCGTTCATGTCCTCTCCAGACAAGAATTTTTGTTCCTTATCTGTGAGGGGATTTAGTCCCTCCGTACCCTTCTGGACCTTGACTTTGCATTTTCCACAGGCGCCTTTTCCACCACAAACCGAGGATATGTCAACACCTAAGCCTTTAGCTGCCTCCATAATATTGATTCCTACTGGAAATGTCGCTCGTTTCCCATAAGGCTGAAAAATAACCTCGATTTCGGTGGATGTCGTATTAAACCTACTCCTTTTTGTTTTCCTTTTTCATCATTTCTACGGCAGACATGATGGAATCTATCAGCAACTTAATCCTATCAACAGCTTCAGAGGCGTCTTTGCCATACGCATCTGAACCTATTTTCGATCTCCAGTCTTCACTGACCGCGCCGCCGCCGATCACTGTTTTAACTTTATCTTTTAATCCTTCTTCCTTTAATTTATCTTCCACGGTCTTCATAGACATAAGTGTTGGTGTCAGCAGCGTCGACATTGCTATTACTTGGGCTCCCTCGCTTTTGGCCTTCTCAATGAAATCTGCAGCCGGCACATCCCTGCCTAAATCAACAATTTCATACCCAGAAGCCGTCAGCATGATTTTAACTATGTTTTTTCCTATATCGTGAATATCTCCTTCAACCACGCCAAGGACCACTTTTCCCCTCGATTTTGACTCCGACTTGGAAATGTGTGGGGTCAAAATGTTTAACCCTGCATACATTGCGTCCGCTGACAATAGCATGTCTGGCAGAAAATATTCCTTTTTTTCATATTTGTCGCCGACTACCTTCATGCCCTCTGCCAATCCATTCATGATCGCATCGTATGCTGGAATTCCCACGGCAAGCGCCTCTGTAGCGGCCTCCTCAGCCGTCTTTGTGTCACCAGCAACGACTGCTTCAGCAAGCTTTTTTAGTATTGCCTCCTTATTGGTCGTTTTCATATCTCTCCAATGATCTTATTTGTTTGAAAAGAACAATAATGTTGTGAAAGGGTTTATATTCTTTTCCATGACGGTGGTGTTCCTAATTCGATGACGGCGTCAACGAATGCTTTTATGTGGTGTATCGGTGTTTCCAGCCAAAAATCGCACCCGGGTGCCACCATATCTACGCCATCTTCGATGTTTTTCTTAACGAATTCCTTAATTTTTTCGATGGGACCTAGATGTATCACTCCATAGGCTGGTACATTTCCGATTATAAGATATTTCGGCTCTATTTTGTCCGCAATCTCCCTAGCTTTATTGATCGGCGTTCTTTCGTCTATTGCTATACCGCTTGCGCCGCATTCTATCATTTTATCCACGATTTGCAAAGCCGAGCCACATACATTTAGTATAGTGGGCGCCTTTACCCGTTGAATTATCTCACTCAGATATGGCTTAACGAATTCGTCGAAGTGCTTTGGTGAAATGTTGTCGGTGGATGCGCCCATCTCATGGAATGTTATCACATCAGCCCCTGCATCTCTGTATGAATTGGCTATTTCAATATACAAATCAAGAGTACCCTCACAGAGCTGATGAACCTTTTCAGGTGCCGTCCTCAACCACTTCAGGAACGTGATACTGTCTACAAGGTAGCTGCTGATGCTTGTGAACGGAGGAACCACATAGGCGTTCACTGGAACCCTGCCTCCGAATTCCTTCTTTAACATTTTAATTGCTTCCACGACAACTGCGACCCTTCCAGTTTTTGAAACATCTTCTGGGATTTTAAGCTCAGACGGATCTTTCACTTTGAATTCTCTAATTGACGGCCACTTAATTGTGTCTTCGTGAAAGTCCATCATGGCTCCAAGAGCCTCTGCTTCGATGGTCATACAAAATGGAACCGAAACATTGTCGAGACCGCATAGTCTGTGAGCTGCTGAACCAAGCTTAGCCATCTTCACTGGATCCTTGTGAGCCGCTGGCCAATAAGCGTCATAGGCCTTCATGAATTCAATCGTGGAGACACTGACGGAGTTTATGCACGGAATTCTGTCAATGTCTTCTTGCTTGCCGTTCAAAACAGCCATAAACCTATCATAAGGCAACATTTTGATCACATGCAACATTGGGATTGTATTTAAATACTTTTTGACGTTGGCATTTGCTCCGATTTCAAACAATAGTTGAAAAGTTGAAGAGAAACCTAGAAATGCATGTGAAGGCATTCTTTATATCTCACAAAAAACAAACGAAAGCCTTCGAAAGAGAGAGTGGAAAGTGTCCAAAAACCAAGACAGAGTAGACATCTTCCAAGGCTTCTCTGAAGCCTCAAAGAAGCTGGAAGGAAAACAAAGAACTCAGCTCCTAAAATCAATCGGAGTAAAAGAAATCTTTGATAGAGGAAGAGTAGAGATCAACTGGAAAACCTGTCGAGGAGTGGATTGTAGGCTTTGCATCCAAGCTTGCCCTACTAATGCCCTCTATTGGAAAGAAGGAATGGTTGGCATTGCTAGAGAGTTATGCATCTATTGCACGTCTTGTGTTGAGGTTTGCATGGTTGACAACTGCATTCAGGTGAGCAGAATTCGCCCCGACGGTGGAATGGAAAGATTCAGCAATGCCCAAGAGATTCAAATACTCCTGCGCAATATCAACTATCGAAAAGTAGTAGAGAGGACAAAATCACGTTTTGCTAATGAACCACCTTTTTCAGACGGTCCACGGTACACTTAACTTCCATTTTAAATGTAGTACTCTCCCTACAAAGAGATAATAATTTAAGTAGGAATTTTCCATACCGCTGAAAGGATGTCGGAGTAAATATAAAAGCTATTGCCCTCATTATAAGAGAACTATGCAAGTTCTGACGACTCCTGAATACTATTGAAGAGAAGGGGAGGTAAGATACGTCTGTCCTCAATACGGCAAAAGAATATAGACAAACCCCACTGTTTGTTTTGTCTATTCATTTGACATTTAAGGCTACCATTTAACATGCGTCAATTGGGTGTTTTGAGGCTTTTATACCAATTCTCTTGTAAGAACTTGGGTAATTCTGAAGAGTTGGATGGTCCAACGAGAACTTTCCATCCGGTTAGTTTCGTGATGTCATCACTGAGGTTTGCCACCAAACCGGGTATAATAAGTGTCCTATGCTTCACTTTTTGTTCTATTCCTGATTCTTTGATTGCTTTAGCCACCATATCGGCGGTTAGTCCACCTTTACGGGCACTTGAACGTGCTGCGGCGCTTCGAACGCCTAGACCCTCGCTGTCTATTACCAACAAATAACATTTATTGGTGATTGGAGAAAATTCGATGTCTCCTGACACCGCGAAATACGTTAAGGAGAAGTTTGTTGTGAACATTACTGGCGAGTTTTCATTTGGTTCTCCAAAGATTCTTAGTCCGGGTTCAACAGCCGCTGGCTTCCTCGGATCTGAGTATAGGTTGTGACGAAGTATTACTATAGGCAGCAGAGCCCACCCATCAAGGGTATGCATTATCAGAAGGTTGGCGTACTGGGTGATCAAAAGTGAGGCAATAGACGCCTCGCACCACATAGCAGCCTCAGGCGTTCCCTCTTGCTCCGCCCAGGCGGAGATCGGAGTGCCAATCAGTGGAAAACCGAGAAGGTCGTCACCTTCTCTGCATGAAATCCAGCGGGTCATATTGAAGTTTTTAACAGTATCTTGAACTCCCTCATAGGGAAAGGTGCCTGGATCGAGAACAAGTTCCTCAACGCCATATTTCATTAGAGTCTTTGTCATGGATTTAAGGAGTTTAAGGTCGTTTGGGGCAAAGACAGTTAGGGGACATTTATATGTCAATGCTAACTGCGCCATGCCCACCCAATTGCCCTTTGTAGCAGCGTAGAGTAGGGGTCTCCGTTCCGGAATAATTTTTAAACCAGCCGCAAGCAAGCTCGGATTGAATGAGCACAAAACCAATGGTAAGTTTGTGTTTTCTACAACTTTCTTCACAGTTGACGCAAACTTCGTAGGATCATTGGATGTAGATCGGATCGCTATTAAATTAAGCTTCAATTCTTGACCAAGATAAGTGTACGAGAAGTCTTCAATTTCTTTGATCCGCTTTAAAAGTTCATCATAAGGCAACTCGTCTGCAGCGTCAATAGCGATTGCCGTTGGGTTAATGTAGGCGAGTTCGTGACGATACATAACGAATTCGCCGCCAATCTTTACGGCGTTTTTGTCTGTGCCGATCGTGACTTCCTTAACTGGAGGCCTAAGTAATTTCCAAAGTTTCTTGTATGCCTCTTCATATTCCTTTTCAAGAAGTAGGGGGCAATCTTCTAGAGAGACCTCCTTGTTAACTAGCTTGGCGGCAAAGGCCAAGCAATTCCTTTGTCCACATTTCTGGCAGATCGTTCTTGGAAGTAATTTATATACGTCGACTGGGCTTGGGGTTTTTCTTTTGCCTATTCTTTTGATTTCGTTGTTTAACAAGCTAGTTTCCTCTTCAAATTCTTATGGAAATCCAATCGGCAATATCCACTGGGTTTCTAACACTTTCTTGCGTCAGCTTTTGAATTACATCTTTAACTGTTTTGATAGCTGCAGGATGCATCATCATAAAATAGTCAACGCCGGCAACAAGACTGGTTAGGGCTGTCACTGTTTCCCAGAGTGGGCCTCGGAGCTCACGGGGCTCCCACTGAGGTGCCATCTTCTTCCGGGATTCTCTGGCAAACCAGGCGTTGGTTACACCTGAAGACATAGGATGCTGAAGTTCATAGTCGCCCATTAATGCAGCCAGGCGTATGCGTGTCATTAGTGTGTATGTGAATTCCAGTCCTGAACCTAGCGAAGCCGTGGAGGGGTCCATGACTATCTGCTCTCTTGGAAGCGTGCCGTAAAGCATCCGATTTAACTCCCGTGCTTCGTTCATGTCCATACCAGAAAGCGCCAGTGCTACATGACCGTATTTTTTTATGGTCTCGGCTGCTTCCTTGACATCCGTCCATATGCTTACTGAGCTGATTAACAACCGTTCGCCTTCAGCCACTTCGGTGACCTCCTTGAAAACTGCTAGGTCTTTTAAAGGGTCTCCGCAGCCTCCAACAGCGAGGGGCACGTCTGTTGCTTGTAGCACTTCTTCAACGGTTTTCACTGCCTCCTTCGGCGAGGTATCCTTTATTTTTGGGTCAATGCTAATCAGCTGCAGCGTAATCATGTCTGCTCCAAACTTATCGACGCAGCGTTTAGCCCACTCAGCAGGATCCTCCATAACATCCTCAACGTACATCTTCACCGCCTTGGGTGCTGGTATCTTGGTGTCAAAAACGTCGCAGGCAACTATCGGAGGATGCGTTGGAGCGTTTCCAAAGGAGTAAAAAGTGGGAGCCTTTTCGCCTCCTATCACTATTGACTTTCCGCGAGTGCCTCCTTCGCTCTTCGTGCCTCCAAGCTTCACTTCTACAATTTGCCCAGGATATTCCACAGCGGGAAGATCAAAAGTGGCTTTAAGAATTTTCCTAGACTTTACTCTGGATTGCGGTGGTGCCTTCTTTCCTTTGTCCCCCATCGTTTTTCGCTTCCTTGGTGTGCTTTCGGCTTTTCTTCGTGAGTTTCCTTCTCAAGTTCTCTTATGCCTCTTAATTGAATGGTTGGAGTGCTTATTTTCGCTTATCCCATGGTGGAGGTGTTCCGAATTCGGCGACAGCTTGCACAAATGCCTTTACTTTTTCGGTTGGGGTTTCCAGCCAGAAGTCGCATCCCGGAGCTACCATATCTGTGCCTTCATCGATAACTCTCTTGACTGCTCCTCTTATTCTTTCAATTGACCCTTGATGTATAACCGTGTAGGGACTGATGTTTCCGCCTATTGGATAGCCTAGCTTAACTCGATCTGCTATTTCTCTAGCTAATTTCATAGGTGTTCGTTCATCCACGGTGATAGCCTCAGCACCGCACTCTATCATTTTTCCAACTATCTCAGTTTTTCCATCCGGCCTTACGCATTGTCCGCAGATATGGAGAATCCTCGGCGGTTTTGTGAGGCTGATCATTTTAGTGAGGTATGGCTTAACGAACTGGTCAAAATGGATTGGTGAAATATTGTCAAATGACGCCGCCTCTTCCCTGTAGGTGATTATGTCAGCGCCTGCCTCCTTGAAGGCGTTTGCGATCTTGGCATAATGAGGATACGTCTGTTTGTAGAACTCATGGATCATGTCTGGGTTGCTTCTCAGAGATTTCAAGAACTCTATCGACTCAACTATGTAGCTGCCAATGCTGGTGAATGGGCAATTTATGTACGCGATTATCGGTACTCTTCCTTCAAATTCTTTCCTCAGGATCTTGATAGCCGTTGCAACAACTGGAACTCTGCCTGTCGAAGATATATCCTCGGGAAACTTGAGGTCAGAAACATCTCTCGCAATAAATCTCTTAATCGAAGGCCACTTAACTTGTCCTTCGAAAAACTCCAATTGAGCGCCAAAAATCTCGGCTTCAAAGGTCAGTTCAAACGGTAATGTTACGTTATCGAGACCTGCGAGCTTGTGGAGCCCTGCAGCCAACCTAGCCATTTTTTCTGGATCCCTATGGGCGTCTGGCCAGTAGGCATCAAAGGTTTTCATGGCTTCTAAGGTTGAAGTGCCAACAGAGCTCATGGCTGGTAGCCGATCGATTTCCTCTTTTCTGCCACTTAAGATGGCTATTAATCTATCATATGGTGTCATGGCTTTCCCAAAGTAGCTTGATTTTTAAGATGCACATACATACATATTAGCATTTACAGATCTGAACACCAGAGGCTTCGGACAAACTGTACCGAAAATTGGAATGTTGAGTAGTTAGAGTTGCTCTTCTTATTCAATCTTCTTCAACTGCTTCAACCAAAGCCTTCACGTTTTCAAGCGGCGTTATTGTTGGAATTCCACAGCTCGGTTCAAGCAGATCAACACCAGCCTTCAACGCTTTTTTGGCTTCGGCCTTTACCTCATTTGGGGAACCAAAAGGTAGCGTCTTCTTCGAAGACACATTGCCTAAGATCTTGACGTCTCTGACACGAGGTTTGACAGAGGCAATATCGGCTTCTTCTATGCTTATACCGTCAAAGCCTGTTTCAACCATGTCGGGTATGATCTCTTCCGTGCGTCCGCAGATATGTAAAACCTTCATTCCTCCTAGACTATCGGCGACCCTAGTCAATGCTGGTTTAGCCAAATTCCTGAACATGTCTGGACTTATCAATTCAAGTGAAGCCGTGGGATCTGCGATTTGCACTATGTCGGAGCCTGCTCTGTACTGTGCCTTAGCATACTCTATGATCACATCGGTGGCAAAGTCAACAAATTCTCTGACGTAGTCTGGCTTTCTTAGAATCCATAACATGAAGTTTTCTATTCCTGCCAACTCCGCAGCGAGAGAGAAAGGTCCAAGCGTGAGACTTGAAATTGGCAGGAAATCACCCACTTCTTCCTTTAGAATTCTAATAGCCTCTAGTACAACTGGGATTCTGCCCAATTCAAGCAGTTTCTCCGGCGTCTTCAGATCTTCAGGCCTTGTATAGGGGTGTCCTGAAACCGCTGGAAGATCTTTCGGTTCAGGCCACCACTTGATCTCGCATCCCAGAGCTTCAGGCTCTTCAACAAAGTCAAAAGGAACTCTCGCACATTCGAGTCCGGTTAGTTTGTAGCTTGCTATGGCAAGGTTAGCCATCTTCTTTGAATCTTTGAGAGCCTCTGGAAAGTAGATTCCAGTGGCCTTCTGCATGTCGACACACACTGTTCCGCCGCATCCGGCAAGAGACGTCACTGGCACCCTATCGATTTTTCCTCCTAACAGCGCAGCCAAAACTCGTTTTTTAGGCGAGAACAAGTTCTCATCCTCATCTTCTATTACTTTTGTTGAAGATATTCGGATATCTTTCTTAATATAAAAAAGTATTGCAAGCTTGAATCCAAACAATTGTTTGTCATTTTGTTTGAGCGTGTTTGTCTTACGCGTCGATTAAATTAGAGCGCGCGCTCTATACGCCTATTTTGAATCCAGCTTTCAGCGCGTTAAATGTCAGGAAAAACTTGGAATAGATTGTGTTTCGGTTCAAGCTAATAAAAAAGAGGACGTAAAAAAACGATGCAGTGATTGAAAGGCTGAAAACCATAGTAGATAAGATAGGACAAGACAGAATTGCCTTAGTTTATCCGGATTGCGGCCTAAGGAATACAGGTGAAGAGCTATTGAACCCATAATGGAAACCCTCTCTTCATGTGCTAGCTTCTTTGAGCAAGCTACCTACGCTGGACTCAGTATTTCATAATCATACCTGCTTTTTTAGGAAATTTTAATTGGCCGTCAATAAGGTTTGTCTTAAAAGGTTTCAGCAGGAAAACACTTAACTTCCTAGGGAAACAACGAGAAAAAGCTTGAATAATAAAACATGAACAACAACCTACAGTTTTCAAGATAAAAAGATGAATTTGAAGCCAGACAAAGCTGGTGTCGCAGTTGTAAGAGTAGGATTTGTAGGCGGACAAGTATATATGCCTAGTTTTTTAATTTAGCTTATTACTTTGTCTAGCTTCTACCCTTGCTTTTTTGGTAGGATGTTTTCTTGCCCCTATGATGTTTAGAAGCGCGCGCATGTTTTCAGGTTTGCCTTTTCCAATATTTTTTGGTTTAGCAGACGGTTCTTTGACCTTGGTAAATCATTTTAAATGTTTGACAAGACTAAGCGTGTGGCGTTTACATCGATTTCTGCGATTCTGCAATTTTTGAACTCTTTTGTTTCTCCGAGGACACTCCGAACGATTACGTTTTTTCCTTCAGTCTTTGCGTAGATTACGTCTTTGAAGGCAGTTTTTTTATTGAAAATAACGTTGAATTCGCACATATTTCTTAATCCCACAGGCTATTATTGAGTGCCTAGTTGGCTATAAATTTCGCTTTCGCTTGTCTATTTGAGATAAGTAATTATAATTCATGATTATTATAGGGTTTTTAATCGTGCATATGGTTAAAAGATGAAGTGAATGCCTAGAAAAAGTGGTTCTTCAAGCGTTGATATATTTCAATTACTAGCGGAAACTGAAGAAAAAGAGAAAAAGAAGCGAAGAGAAGAGCTTCTGGCGCCGCTTGACGTTAAAGAGTTTTTCTCAGATGGAAACATAATAATCAACAAGAAAACATGCCGAGGCGTGGAGTGCAAACTGTGCATAAAGGCATGTCCAACCAACGCGTTATATTGGAAGATTGGCGAAGTCGGAATAACTGAGGAGCTTTGCATCTACTGTGGCGCTTGCGTTTTAAGCTGTATTGTTGATGACTGCATGAAGGTTGTGAGAAAACGGCTTGGCGGCGAAGTGGAAAGGTTCAGCAAGCCAAAGGACTTTTCTGTGCTTCAGTCTGGCATTAATGCTAAGAAACGCTTTGATCGAGTCAAAGATGTCTTTCCCACGCCGGAAGATTACCTTAAAAGATACATGCGAAAGACTTAGAAACATTCAAACGTCAATTTTAACGTCTTCTGCGTAAAACAAAATTAAATCCCTTTGTCCTTTTTGGGTGCAGTCTTTGCTAGGACTAATAGCGTTATATTTGTAATCTTCACGTTTTGCATATAGTTAAAGGTTATAGGGGCTTCCGTACCTTAAAACAGCGAGCGTGCACTAGCGCTTAGCGATTATTGCAGCTTTGACACGATTAAACAGCATGCTATGAATCGTGGGTCGTGGCCCACTTTTCTTGTAGGTATTTTGGTATGTCTGATGAGTCTCTTGGTCCTACGAAAACTTGCCACCCAGTTAGTTCCTCGATTTCTCCGCTTAGGCGCGCTGCTTTTCCAGGCACTATGAGTTTTCTATGTTTGACTTTGTTTTCTATTTCGGATGCCTTTAACGCATCGGCCACTTTTTCTGCCGTCAGTTTTCTTCCAGCCACTGCGCTGTCCACAGCTATGCCTTCGGTGTCCACAATCAGCAAGTACGCGTCTATCTTTGCGTTTTCAATGTCCGATGCTACTGTGTAATATGTAAGTGCGAAATTAGTTGTGAACATTACAGGCGAGTTTTCGTCTGGAGTTCCGAACACTTTCAAACCTGATGCGACTGCAACCGGCTTACGCGGGTCTGTGTAGATGTTTTGCCGCAACACGACTGGCGGTAAGAGGGACCAGCCGTCAATGCTGTGCATTATCACGACATCTGCAAAGCGGATAATTAGCATAGCCGTCAAGTAGGCTTCTCGCCATTTCGCAATCTCCTCAGGCAATTCACCCCGGTTTATCCAAGCTATCATAGGCAAGCCGAGTAAGGGAAAACCGCTGAGTTCGTCGCCTTTCTTGCATGCTGCTCGGCGAATCATAGTGAAGTTGTTCAATGTGTCCGCTAACCCATCGCCAAAGAAAGTGCCTGGGTCCAAAACAAGATCTTCAACGCCACATGCAAGGAGTGTCTTCACCAAGGACTTCAGCAGTTTCACATTGTTCGGAGCGGAAACTGCCAGTGGACAATTATACATAAGAGCTAGTTCAGCCATCTCTTTCCAGTTGTCTTTTGTTGCCGCGTACAAGAGCGGTTTAGCTTTTGGAGCAACCATTAATCCAGCTTCAATGACGCCAGGGTTTAATGAGCACAAGATCAGTGGCAAATTCGTGTTTTCAACTACCTTCTTAATCGTTGCCCCAAACTTTTCCGGGTTATTTGAAACAGAGCGCACAGCGATCATGTCCAGCTTCAAAGTTTGCCCGATATACTCAAAGCTGAATCCTTCCGTTCGCTTTATTCTATGTAATAATTCTTCGTCAGCCATTTCATCAGTTACATCGATTGCGATGGCTGTAGGATTAAAATACGCGAACTCATGGCGGTACATAACAAGTTTTCCGCCGACCTTAGCAGCCTTGTCCCCAGTACCGATGATGACTTCTTTTATCGCAGGCTTCAGCATCTCTTTCAATTGCTTGTAGTTCTTCTCATTCTCTTTGGTTAAGAGTGGGGGACATTTTTCAATTAAAACTTCCCGGTTCACAACCTTCGTGGCAAAAGCCATGCAGTTTTCTTCGCCGCATTCTTTGCAGTTCGTTTTGGGAAGGAGCTTGTAGACATCTATGGGACTGAGCTCTTTTACGCCAACTTTCCCCTTACTTTCTCTCTCACTCATGCACATCTTAGCTCCAAGCTCTATATCTTCCCAGAAATCCACTCAACATATTTGTCTGCGTTGCCAGAACCACTACTGACTAGTTGCTTAGTTACGTCTTTGAGAGTTTTTACCGCTGCCGGATGCATCATCATAAACAGGTCCACGCCAGCAAGCAGAAGTGTCAGAGCGGTGGTCACCTCCCAAAGTGGTCCTCTAAGTTCACGGGGTTCCCACTCAGGAGCCATCTTCAACCAAGCTTCTCTGGCAGCCCAAGCATTTGTGGTTCCAGAAGACATGGGATGCGCTAGTTCAGGGTCTCCCATCAAACCTGCAAGCCTCGCTCTTTCCATGTTGGTGAAAGCATAATCAAGACCATAACCCAAAGCAGCAGTGGTCAAATCCATAACAATGTCCTCTTTCGCCAGAAAATCATACAACCTGCGGTTAAGTTCCCTAGCCATGTTCAAATCCATAGGTGTAAAAGACAACGCCGCATGCCCATTCTTCTTAATGAATTTCGCGCACCTCTCAACATCCATGTCTCTTGTGACCGAACTCATGAGAAAACGTTCTCCTGAAAAAGTTTCAGCAATCTCCGCAAAAACATCCGCATCCTTCACTGGATCGCCGCATCCCCCGATCACAAGGGGTACGTCAACTGCCTGGGCAACTGCTTCCACAGTTTTCACAGCCGTTTTAGGCGGAGCATCCTTGAGAAGAGGATCAATACTTATCAGATGAACTGTCACCATATCTGCATTGAACTTTTCAACCGCAAGCTTAGCCCAAGCAGCAGGATCACCTAGGACTTCTTTCACATGCATCTTCACCGCCTTCGCAAGGGGAACCTCCATGTCAAAAACGTCTAAGGTGACCACGGGCGGATGCAGCGTCGGGCGCTCAAACGTGTAGAAAGCGGGCGCAGCCTCGCCTCCGAAAATAATTGATCTTCCGCGTGTTCCGCCTTGGCCGCGGGTAGCTCCGAGTTTCACTTCGACGATCTTGCCAGCATAAGTCTCTGTTGGAGGCGCAAACTGTGCAGCCATTAATTCCGTAGGCTTAGCCCTAAGCGGAGGAGCCACTCTTAGCTTGGGCATGACTTGCCTTGCTATGGCACCAGACTCCAGCCATAGCTCCAAGTCGCCTACTTCCATCTCGAAGTCTTCCAGCTCAATCTCCTGAAATTTCGCCAGTAGCTCCAGCAAGTCAGGACTGAGCTTTGTGCCAGAAGCGTTCTCATTCTTCTTTTTTGCAGCCAACAGGTTCACCTCTTTCTATGATTTCTCGCTTTTCATCGAGCGGATGATGACTTTCCTGGCGTAAATCTTTGCGTCTTTCAGGATTATCTTGAAACCGCCCGCCATTATCGGCAGAGTCGCCGCTGTTGCAACAGGTATCATGGCTCCTTCTTCCTCTTTTGCTTCTGCAGGTGCAGCCTCCTCGACCACCGCTACTTCTTCCTTCCATTTTGCTATAACGGGGTGGTTTTTCTCTTTCAGAAAAGCTTTTAAAGCATCAATGTTCTGCGCGTCCTCTTCGGTGGCTATTTTGTCGACAACATCTTTGGGGATAAAGTCCTTTACGCGTTCTTTGACCTCTTTGGGCAGCCAGACCACGCGGTTCCATCCGCCGTCAGCTTGCAAGAACTTTTGTGAACGCATGTATTCGATGGATAATCCGTGGAAACCGTCTACTTGTCGTCCGCCTGCTGTGGAGTCTGCAAGGGTTGAGAAGGGCAAGCCGTTAACCGTGACGTCCTTGAAGCTTCTGTTGACAAGACCGAAACCGTCCACTTCTGGGATATAGAAGGCAACGGCTTCGAAGCAGCCGCATGAGGTGTGCGGGTGGTCAAAAGCAGTGTAAAGCCAGACTTGGTTGACTTCGCCCAGCGTCTTCTTCTTGACAGT
>Ga0209314_10000670_pt1 | contig 15326 bp, 17 predicted proteins | sample I19B2metaG_FD_184146 | JGI IMG/M metagenome (GOLD analysis project Ga0209314, IMG submission 184146) | Lake sediment bacterial and archeal communities from Gulf of Boni, Indonesia to study Microbial Dark Matter (Phase II) - ​I19B2 metaG... | ecosystem: Environmental > Aquatic > Freshwater >...
GCTGGTGCAGGCTAGAGAACACTTCTTTTCCGTTCTGAAAGCCATAACAGATCCAGAGGAAAAGAGGGAGGCCATTACTCAGGCATTCTACAGGGACGTTTTCGGCAAGATAGTGAGAGAGAGCGGCATACAATACCTGCTACAGGGAACGAACTACACAGACATAGAGGAGACGGTTGCCGGCATAAAGAGACAGCACAATGTTCTCGAACAACTTGGAATCGACACAAAGGAGAGATACGGATACAGGGTCATTGAGCCTCTAGTCGAGCTCAGAAAACCAGCAGTGAGAAGAATCGCGAAAACTTTGGGGTTGCCAGAGCAGATATACGATAGGCCGCCGTTCCCAGGCCCTGCTTTGGCAGCCAGAATAATCGGAGAGGTCACCCCGGTTAAAGTGGGAATTGTGAGGAAGGCAACCGAGATAGTTGAAGAAGAGTTAGGCGGCGTAGCTGCCTTCCAGTTTCTTGCGATTCTCCATGAAGATATGGTCACAGGAGCGAGAGAGGGAAGACGAGACTATGGCCGACAGATTGAGGTAAGATGCTGGGATAGCACAGACGCCAAGACGGCATCACCAACAAGACTTCCTTACGAGACCCTGAATAGGTTAGCGCGGAGGATAACCGAAGAAGTGCCAGGCGTAGTAAGCGTCACATACAACATAACGAAGAAGCCCCCTTCCACAATGGAAGCAGTGTAGTCCAAGGGCATGCGTTCGTAGGCATGGCTCACGCCGATTCAGAATATCCATGAATTCAAACTTCAATTCACGCCAGCTGACATGTGATTCTGCTCCAGACTAAGAGCTTGAAGGTGACTCTGGAGCAGATCTGGCGTGCGAGGGCGCACACCGAGAGACGACCTATTTCAGACACTGCAAAAGACGCTATTTGAATCCGTAGAATTTGTTTGCGTTTTCTCCCAGTACTCGTCGAAGGTCTGCTTCGCTTAAGTTCGCCACCCTGATCTTCTCGAGTTCCCAGGCCGGATGCCCGCATGGCGCATCATCGCCATACATGACTCTGTCTTTTCCAACACGTTCCATCGCTTCCTTTACCTTTGTGTGCATTGGCATGCCGCTCGTCTCAAGATAGAGATTCTTGTTGCGTTGCGCAACATCGATGGAACCGTTGATGTAGACGATGTGCCCGTGGCCCATGTGGATCAGAACCATCTTCACTTTCGGGAATTCTCTTGCCAAAGGCTCGAAGCTCCACGGTAGGCTGAAAGGAGGATGTCCGCAGTGGAACTGAATAGGGACACCGGCCTCCTCGGCGATTCTGGCTACCGGGTGGACTATTGGAAGATCTGGGGTGTAACCGTCGAAGAGAGGGTGCAGCTTTATTCCTATGAAGTTGCTCTTCTTCAGATACTCCTTCACATCCTTCTCGCAAGACTTCTCCTTGGGGTTGACCCACACATTGGCAAAGAGATCCTTGGTTCCATGAACCGCCTTGGCTATCATTGCATTGTCTCTATCCATGATGATGGCCTTGCTGTAGTGGTATTCTCGCATCAGCTTCCTCAGGCCCTTGGCTGTGAGGCTGACGCGGAAGTCAGGTGACATGCGATGAAGATGAGCGTGCGCATCCACTATCTCATATCTCTTGGTCCAGCTCACTCTGTCCGGCTCCTCTCTTGCTCTGATTTCAGTCTGGCCCTATCTTTCAGTGAACTTCTGTATGTCATGGCCCTAGGGTAGACCCTCATCACTGCAATGGTTATGATCGGTGTGGCGACATATGTGACGAGCGCCGGACCTGGGAGAAAGAATCTTCCAAGCCACAGTAACATTGCTCCAGGCCCGATTATGAAATAGTAGACCGGAGCATAGGCCAAGAGATTCGCGACAGCACCACTAATGACTGCGAGGATGATCTTGACGGTCGTCTTTGTGTTGATGCTTTTGATTTCGCCTGATACGAGCCCGCAGACCAATCCGCTGGCAAGCTTGCAGAAGGGGGTGAAAGGAGCCCATATGTACGCGCCCAGCACCAAATCTGCAATCATTCCGCCAATTCCTCCGGCTAGGCCTCCCACTAGCCCCCCAAAGAGAATAGATGCTGTCCACATGACGGTATTTCCGAAGTGAGTCAGTCCTCCAAATGGAAGCGGGACTGCGTAGAGGGTGGTTACGGCCATGAGAGCACTGAAAACTGATACAAGTGAAACGTCTCTTGCGTCAAATGCTAGGAGACGCAACTTCACAGCTTGCAGTATTCCCAATGGAGGAACACCCAATCAAGACAAATGAGTTTCCGGCTTAAGTTTGTTGCCTTTTGCAAAAGAACGGCGTTCGTCGACTATTATAACCCCCACTGGCATGGACTTTGACCAGCCTGCTGGCAAACATTGACTTCATGAGTGCAAACAGCCTCGATGCCTACCCGAGTCTCTTTTATATATGCAGGCAATGGCACGTTTACTCGATCTGTCATGATCAAAGGAATTGACCACATAGAGCTGATCGTGCAGGATGTGGATGAGTTCGTGGAAATGTTCCGGAAGATGGGGTTTGAGCTTCTCACCCGAACGACGCATCACGGGGGTTCAGCAGAGCTGAGGCTACCCGGGCAAAACCAGCCAATCTTCGAGATTCACAAGGTTACGGGAGAAGAGAACATCGGCATGAATCACATCGCATTCACCGTAGACGATGTCCAACGGAGCTATGAGGACTTGAAGAGAAAAGGCCTTGAGTTCGAAAAAGGACCGCATCTTGTGCCTGAAACTGGGAGGACAATCGCCAGTTTTAGAGACCCGGACGGATGGCGCCTTCAGATCGTAGATGCCAAGAGAAAGAGTGTTTGAGAGAATCTCATGAAGCATCGTGGCTGGCGTTCGCACTCCCAGGCAGAGCGCGCGCTTCTCCGGCCGACGGTGATAGGCTTGAGCGCAGAATTGAAGGGTCTGGGTCCTCGATGCACCCGTTGAAGGATCTGGAGATCAAGTAGATTGCTAGGTGTGTTAACAAGAAAGTTCATATGCCCTAATGGACTGGTTCTCGTAGTGTGCTGGTGCTTTCAATGGGTCTTGGCGTAACCCTGATAGTGAGCGATCTCTTGCTCGTTTATTATTTCTTCATTTTCCCATTCATCATAGTCATCCCTCTCTGGCTTGCCGTTCGTTATCCCTTCTTTCGATCAGGGATTGGCCTCATAACACTGACCGTGTCCATCATAGGGCTGTTCATTGAAGTGATGATTAGTTCGCCTGTGGGATTCATGGTCACATCTGGTTTCTTCGGAGCAGTCTACGGATTATCCTTGCTAGTCTGGGGGCTTCGAAGCAGATCGTCAGGAGAAGCGGAGGAGATGCGTAGCTTCCCTGGGCTGTGTCCGAGATGCGGGGAGGATCTGTCCTTTCTGCCCGGCGATGCCAAGGTATGTCCGTATTGTCGGGCCCTTCTGGCATAGAACCGACATCTTCAATGTGGAATCTACGTCAACATAAGCGCTTCTTGCGCAACTGTTTTTTTGACGGTGTTCATTGACCTCTATGTGTGCGCGGAGTCATAAGCTGCAGCTCCTTTTCTTATTCTGGCGGAACCCGCTCTCGATATCTCAAGCTCAACCTCTTCGGAACTGACAACCGATCGACACAGGCAATGAAACGTTATAAGGCAAGAGATGGCATCTCGACCCATGCCCAACGCTCTTCACTGCGCCCACATACTTGTCAAGACTGAACAAGAGGCAAAGATTGTGCTGCAGCGACTCGACAGTGGCGAGAAGTTCTCGAACATAGCAAGAGAAGTATCTCGATGCCCTTCAGGAAAGCGGGGCGGAGATCTTGGAACCTTCACCAGAGGCAAGATGGTAAGAGAGTTCGAGAATGCCGCCTTCTCACTTCAGAAAGGGCAAATCTCCCCCATAGTCAAGACACAGTTCGGATACCACATAATAAAACGACTGGAGTAGCTTGGATCTCGCTTCATCATCTCGTTTTCTCGACGATGTTCTGGTCGTATGTATGTGCTGGTTTCGAATCTAAACAGGCCGCTTTGCCACGCCCCGTCTATCTTGGACGCGCAGTAATGTGACTCTGAAGCCTCAGGCTAATGTTGACCTATTTCTCAGCTTCAGGTGCGTGTACGACTGCGTGCACGTGTCTTTCTGACCAATCCTAACCCCATCAAGACGATTCCGCAAAGGAATAACAGCACACCCAGAAACCATCCTCCTCCACGCCCGCTTGTCGATTCCAGCCTTACACTGATGCCGAATGGCCAACTGGCCGTACTGGCATTGGGGACAAGCACCAGCTCATAGACACCGTCACTCGCGATCCTAACATCGATCCTTCCCTGACGGCCATATGCATCCCCAAGCAGCTCGCTACTAGGAACGTTCTCGCCTTCCCTCCATTTGCCGTACCAAGATTCCGATAACAAAACCATACGCAGCTCCCCTTTCGGCTGTTGGCAGACATATTCGGCAGTGAAAGCCTGCCCAGCCATCAGGCTATTTGCGAACGCATAGAAGCCATCCTCCTTTTGAATAGATATATCCTGAATCTTCACTTCGTGGCTGCCGGAGGCCAAGGCCACAAGAGCCAGACCCGAGATCAACAGTAGAAGGCCGGCGACGACGTAGTTCGTTCTCAACCTACATCCGCAACATACACTTCACAGATCTCTAATAACTCCTTTCCATAATCGATGTCATCGAACGTATCTGGCGATTAGACTCGCCGCAATGAGGACTTGCATGTGGTTTCGCGGCCAATTTCTCTCCAATGATTCAAGAATGAGCAAAGCCTTCCTTTGCGAATGAAGTACATCTGTCTAGCGGGTCCTCTTCCGTGATTTGTCTTCTTTTCTCGTTTCAACCAGCTTTCGAGTGCCCAAAAGGCCTATGGCAGAACAGAAGAGAGACGTAATCAAGAACATTGGACGAAGGCCCATGGCGTCGGCGAGGATTCCGCTTAGCCAAGGGCCGGAAAACATTCCTATTGCGTAGACTGCCTGGTGCAGGCCCATGGCTGTGGTGCGCTCTTCCTCCGCCACCTGCTCTATACTCATCCCCATCAGCAAAGGATAACCGATCCCTTGCGCCAGCCCCATGCACAACTGTGCAAAAAACACGACGAACAGAGAAGAGGCGAAGGCCAATTCACCAATTCCAAAGGACATCAAGAGAAAGCTGACGTAGAGCAAAGGCCTGACTCCAATTCTTCGAACCATCGCGGTTGTGGTCAAGCTGCCCAATGTCACCAAGCCTATATTCATCGCAACCAAGATGCTCTGCACAATATCAGTTGCGCCCAGCTGCTTCGCCAAGATCGGAAGAAAACCAAACGTAACAGCCCAATTACTGTACTGGCTCACTGCATTCAGCAAGGAAGGATACAGAACGTCCCGTCGCAGAACTAGTCGGCCTATGCCCCGTACCGAAGGCATTTGAGGCGTTCTCCTTCTCTCTCGTATCGGCAGCACGATCATTATCGCCAGAGCTGCTGCACCTCCCGCAAGAAAGAAAGCCAGCGAATACCCTCCGAGCTCATCAAGCCAACCTGTAGCACCGGTGGCAAGCATACGCGCGAATGATGCGACCAAAGCCAACAAAGCACTGGCTCGCACCGCTTCATCAGCAGGGAAGAGACCACTAAACGCCACGACCAGAACAACCCAGACACCCGCTGCCAGACCTGTGATGGTCCGTCCTATGAGTAAGCCGCTCGCATCGTTAGCGATTCCCGTCACCACAGCTCCTAGGCCAGCCAAAACGAATCCCACAACCACGAACGGCTTGCGCCAACCTAACCAATCAACAACGATGCCTAGTGGCAATCGGACAACGGCCTGCCAAAGCCCATACATAGAGAGAATAACGCCAACCAGGGCCAAGTTGCCAGTCTTGCTCTGCACATAGACAGGGAGGGTTGGCATGTACAGGTAGAGAGATGTCCAATAAAGGAAGACGGCTACTGCATAAAGGCCGATTGAGAATCGTCGTTCTCGATGATCAGTCTCGGCCGATCGAACGATGCTTTTCGACATGCTACTGTCCATCTAGGTCAACGCCGTCAAAATCCAGATCTTCGTGTTCGATTCATCATCTTGAAATTCAAGTGTACAAAACGGACTGACGAGATGACGCGCCTCTCAAACCTTCGATGTCCAGTCTTCAACTCCAAATGCTTCAGCGAATTCAGCTTCATCGATGTCAGCGATCTCAAGAACCTTTCTGTTTGAGTAATGCCCCGCAATGATCCTGACACTGGAAGAGGGTTTGCCAAGTCTCTTAGATATCCATTTGACGATCTCGCGATTGGCCCTCCCCTTCGTCGGAGGGGCCGCGACATGCATGGTGAATGTTCGATCCTGTTCTGACACAAACCGTGTTTCCCTGCTCAGTGGCTTCACGTGAATCGTGAGTCTCATCACATAGCATCTCCCTATGTCAGAGTCCTTCTTTCAGGCACAGGCGCGGTCCATCCATCTCCCTAATATGCTCATGGAGGCGTCATAGTCTGAATAAGGCTTAAGTTCACCTTTACGCCAAAGTAATATCAAAAGTTAGGGATTTTAGGAGGATAACATTTGGTTATAGTTTGTTCTGAGTGCTGTGCCTGCAATAATGATGATGCAATCTATTGTTCGATCTGCGGAGTTCAGCTGGTATCTCCGCCCGCGCCGAGAGAGCTTGCTAAGCGGTATGACGATCTTCACCAGAGCCTAGGAGATCTGTCTAGGCGAAACCAAGCCTTGGAGGATAGCCTTCGCAGGACGACGGAGGAGATCCGATCCGTCACAGAACAACTGAGGGCGGAAGAACAGGTTCACAAGACTGACATTGAAAGAGAGTTATCGCGGCGCAGATCTCTGGAAGACCAACTACAAAGGGCCATGACCGACCTAAGAAATCTGACGACGCAGGTCAGAGAAGGAGAAGAGGGTCATAGAAGGCAGACAGGAAGAGTGGCAGAACTGGCTGAGGCAAATGCTAGGCTTCTTCAAGAAGTGAGAAGGATGTCCAAGAAGCCGCGTTACTGTGATAGGTGCGGCGAGCGTCTTGTGGCCACTGCAAACCCGAATGTTGACCTGTGCCCAGTATGTGACAGACCTTGGTACATTAGCGCTCAGCCCTACGCCCCGCCCATGGTGCCTGCAGGCCAGGGATGGGCTATTCAAGTCCCTGGCGTAGGCGAGGAAGACTATTCTCATCCAGGCAGTATGCACGCTGGCCGGTCCTGGCACGGTATATACATACACGAGAACTGTGGTTTCTGTGGCCAAGTGCTGCAGTTGACTGCTGATCCCGACGTACTGTACTGCCCGTACTGTGGAAGATATCAACCGCATATCCACAAATAGCGTGCTAAGCCATTCCGCCGGGTCGTAAGGGCTCTTGCTGCCTATTCCTTCATTCGCGGAAATCATCTTCTTCCTAGCGTTGGTCATCGCAGGCTTAATCGCAATAATCCTTGTCAAAACCCTAGTTCAGCTCATCATACCAATAGTTGCAGCAGCGGTGATATGGTTCACGACCAACAATCTGACCTATTCTGGAATTGCTTTTCTAGGCGTAGCAATCCTGCAGCTTATCCTAAAGAAGAAGTGATCCAAGAGGACTCTAAGAAACTGAAGCACCGTGTCGGTAATCATATCTCGCGTGCGTCTTGTGCCAATTCGCATCTAACTGCTCCTCTGATGACATGGAAGGGAGCGCAGTCCACATCATGAAGAGAAAACCATCGGCCTACTTCGTATACCTACTTCTTTGCGAAGATGGAAGCTACTACACCGGATCCACGAACAACCTCCAATCTAGGCTCAGAAAACACAAGACTGGATATGGAGCCCGTTACACGAGGATGCGCAGACCAAAGAAGCTCGTGCACGTGGAAGATTTCAAAACCAGGCGAGCTGCAATGAAAAGGGAACGGGCAATAAAGAAGCTGACTCATAACCAGAAACACCGCCTTGTGACTGGGGATGATAGCGCGCGTTCCTATCACTGAGAAGACTGACGCACGCTGAGTGATGCTCGATTCTACCGGCCACTTTATGAATAGCACTTCCTCGGCCTGTTCAATATGGAGATGATTTGATTGGAGTCGGCTGTTCTGGTGAGACATTTGATGACTAGTGATGTGAAAACAGTTGGAGCAAACGACACCTTGAGAGAGATCATTCAGAAGATGGTGAAGTTCCACATAGGGTCTGTGGTTGTCGTCCAGGAACAGAGACCTATCGGAATAATCACGGAGAGAGATGTGCTCATCCGATTGGCGCAAGCAACGGCCAACCTAGATCTCGTAAAGGCAAAAGATCTCATGTCCGGCCCAGTTCTAACAATCAGCGAGAACCAAACAGTCGAGGAGGCTTCGAAATTCATGACGCAGAACCATATCAAGAAACTCGTGGTCACACGGGGAGAGAGGCTAGTTGGAATAGTGACAAGCACCGATATCATGAGAAGCGCTTCTAGGCTTACGGATGACGCGCGCACGCGCGCGCTAGAGTGGATATGGCGTCGACCCGAAGAACCCTAAGGTCGACATCATCAAGCATTATGCCGCGGATCAAGCAATCACTAATAGATAACCGCCGCTCTAAGATCTAATGTGAGTGGCCATGAGCGCGCGCTAACACAACAGTTATGGGGGTTCTATGTCTTTGAACTGGACAGTTCCGCGGGAGCTAAATCTAATTGTGAATCTGCGCGGTGTTTCACTTTCAGGAGAGCGAAAGGTTCCTTCCGCCTCCCATGTGTTGCCCAACTGACGAATCCTACGAAACTCGACTGCATATCTTTGAGGGCAAATCTTACGCGTCATCTTGAGAACCTTGTCCTTAACCTCCTGTTCGGTTATGCCTGGTCGCTCAAAACGGGGTATTGTCCTCTTCCTCCTTTTGTGCCGGTCGATACAGGGTGGTCGATTGGTCGTGTCCAGAACTTGATTCGCGAATCACAATATGGCACCATATTCCAACAGAAACAATGGATCACATGCATATATATGCTAGATAAGTCCGCTGATTGTGTTCGGCTTCAATGTGCTTGAACAGCAATCGCTGGAGCTGATCAACAGTTGGCTCAGCACGAGAAGAAGATCGCCATAAGGACTCATCCGGAGGTCTATGAGCCAGCTGAAGACACAATGCTGCTCTCCGACAATCTTAGGGTGGAAAAAGGTGACAGAGTGCTAGAGATAGGTGTCGGATCAGGATATTTGTCCTTGGTCGCTTCCAGAAACGCTGAGTACGTTGTGGGCACAGATACAAACATTCATGCAGTGAGACTTGCCAAGTCCAACGCCAGACTGAACAGCGTGGCAAATGTTGAATTCATCTTGGCAGACCTGGTTGGTCCAATAATCGGTCGGTTTGATCTGATATTCATCAATCCTCCATATCTTCCGAAAATAGGGAATCTTGAACAAACGTGCATTGACAGTTCCTGGAATGGGGGAATAGATGGCAGAGAAATCATAGACAGATTTCTGAAGCAGGTCGCAGACCGCCTTAATGAGTCTGGAAAGGTTCTGATTGTTCAATCATCTATATCGGACCCAAACAGAACAGTAGAAATGCTCGCCGAGCATGGCTTCGAGGTAAGAACGATCGCTGAGAGAAGATTCTTCTTTGAAACACTTCACCTAATGGAGGCAACAAAGAAGAAATGAGCACTCATCGCGCCGTGATAATCTTAAGTTGCCGAAGCAGAATACTCAGGCTGGGTGTCAAGTGAATGAGAATCATCGGCGTGGTGGGAAGCCCCAGAGTTGCAGGAAACAGTGAGATCCTCACACGCATAGCCTTGGACGAGATACGCAAAGAAGGCATAGAGACAGAACTCGTCAGTCTTGCAGGTAAATCAATTGCCCCTTGCGATGCCTGCGGCAGCTGTCGGACCACAGGAAAATGCCACATAAAGGATGATTTTGAAGCCATCTACACAAAAATGGAGGCGGCCGACGGTTTCATTCTTGCTACGCCAGTCTATTTTGGCGGTGCGACGCCTCAGATGGTGAGCCTCATCAGTCGATGCTATGCATATCGAGGAACGAAACGTCCATTCGAGGACAAGGTGGGAGGCCCTATTGTGGTGGCACGTCGAGCGGGCCAGAATTTCACATACGCCCAATTGATGTTCTTCTTCATGATCTCAGGGATGATCGTTCCAGGATCCACGTACTGGAACATAGCCTTTGGCCGAGAGAAAGGCCACGTCACTAAAGACGAGGAAGGCATCAATACGATCAAGAACTTTGGTCGAAAACTTGCTTGGCTAGCTAAGAAAACAAGAACCTAGACCATCTGGGCTCTGCCTTTTTGATTGCGTTGTCAATTCTCTCGACGCAGAGCGTAGATGGCTGTAGCTGAGGCGATCTACTTAGAGGGTATCGATTCTATTTGGAGAATAACCTGGCCTTTGGGGTCAGGGCATTCGACTTCCCAAGTTGTCGGAAGCCAGTCATCTCGCTCATCTATTCTGCGTTGCTTGGCCGGTATCAGTGGCAGAATACTCTGCAGAGCATAGAAACAGAAATGATTGCCTTCTGGTATGCTCAGGCGGCTTCCTCTCACGACACAGTAGTCTCCCACCTTCATCGTGTCGCATTTGCCCTTTATCTCCTTGACCACAATCTTCAGATCCTGCATCTTGAACAGCACTCCGATAGTAGGTATCTCTTGTTCGTTATATGCCAATGACGACTGCGGAGAATAGTTGGCAAACAAGTATTTGAACCACAGTCAAGAGGCTCCTTTCTTGACTATCTTTGAGGTAGTCTCTTAAGCTCAGCTGCTGCGTCTCCCAGCCCGAGCCTCTCCAGAGTGGCACGAGTGGGAATACCTGTCTCCTTATCCCAACCCCGTGCATGATAATACTCGTCAAGCATTGGCTCTTGCTCGAATATCACACCTTTGCTCGGCCCTTCCGAGAGCTTCTCCTCTCTAAACCTTCGTGGAAGTGTGTCGTCCTGTCGTCTCACTCCTTCTCTGGCATTAAACATGCGCTCAATGTTCACGATTCGTTCCCCCACGGAGCGCACATCAGCACCAGACATTCTAAGACCCGTGACAGCCTCGATGACTTCAGCGGCCTTGTCAAAGGTCAGTATCTCCATGTTTTGCATGATGCTCTTGCATGGTTCCAAGGCGTCGATGACGGCGCACCAGTCCTCAAAATAGGAGACAAGCTTGCCCTTTCCTTTGTATGCGAGTCTCATAGTCGAATCCGGAATCCCAAACATCCGCCTGCCTTGTTCTGGGTCATCACTCAACTCTATGAAGGGTTCGCTTCTCAGGTGATCTCCTCCTCTGCTGGCCACAGCGTAGCCTAAGCCAAATCCTTTGAGGCCTCTCGGATCAGCCATGATTATGTCGAGTCCTTTCACTTGCATGGTAAGGTCCTTGCCTCTGCCCAGTTTCTCTGCAGCTGTTCTTGAGCCGTCTGCCAAAGTATCGCCAAATCCTTCTCGTCGCGCGATTCTTTCAATCAAAGCCAGAATGGCGTCGCCATTTCCCCAAGATAGATCAAGTCCATCGGTTTCGGTCCTCTTGAGTAGTCCTCTTTCGTAGAGCTCCATGGCCCAGGAAATGCACTCCGAGGTGGTCAGGGCGTCTAGTCCGAGCCGATTGCATGCATCGATGGCCTTCAAAGCTAGATCCAGATCTCCGTTTCCGACGCGTGCCGTGAATGAGCCCAGAGGCTCGTATTCGGGTCCTTCTGCGAATAGGCCAGCGAATCTTCCATCTCTCACCACGTAGAATCGGCTGCATGGTATTGTGCAGGCGAAGCATCCTCTTGCCTTCACGTTGTATTCTTCCGCAAGTCTCTCTCCACTTACTTCTCTTGCGTGTTCGAAGATGCCTGACATGTAGTGGCGTGTGGGTAGGAAGCCTCCCGCATTTGCCATCATCAGAATTCTTGTCGTACCCATTTGTCTGCGAGGCCAATATTGTCCGTGACTGTAGATTTCCTGCTCGATCTCAGTCACAATGCGATCAAACTTCTCGGGGTGAGCCACCTCGATCGAACCGGTTCCCTTCACAACCAAGGCCTTCACCCCTTTCGAAGCCATAACCGTACCCATTCCAGTCCGGGCAGCTGCTCTCATGAGATTGACAAAGATGCCTGCATATCTCACACCCTTCTCGGCAGCAGGCCCCACACACGCAATTTGGACGCGTCTCTCAGCAAGATCAGTCTTTATTATCTCATCCGCTTCATACACATCCTTCCCGAGCAGGTGGGAAGCATCTTTGAAATCCACCTCGCTGTCGTGCACGTAGACATAGATGGGCTTCTTGCTGAGGCCTTCAAGTATGACCTGGTCATATCCAGCATACTTCAGCTCAGACGCGAAATGGCCGCCTGCATTACTGTCGCCAAGTATGCCCGTGAGCGGGGATTTGGCGGAGACATTGAATCTTGAGGCGGTTGGAAACATTGTGCCGACAAGTGGGCCGGTGGAGAAGATCAGCTTATTGCCTTCACCAAACGGGTCAATTCCAGGCGTTAGTTCATCATATAGCCTCTTGGAGTTGAATCCTCTTCCGCCTAAGTAGAAAGCTGCCGTCTCCTTCTCAAGTGCACTGACCCGAACCCTCCTTGCAGCCAGATCTACTCTAAGCACCTTGCCAGCATATCCGAACATGTCAGCCAATGATTCCCCACCTACCCAGAAGTTTCCTCCGCACATCTGATGGCTGGTCGAACGGCGCTTCAGAATCTTTGAAGGAAAGAGCGCCAGTAGGACATTTCTTGACACAGGCTGGCTCACCTGAACAGAGATCGCAGACGAGTGGTCTGGAGATGCCGCTGAGTTTCAGCGCTTTGAACATGCATGAGTTCACGCAGGCGCCACAGCCAGTACACAAATCCTCTCGCACCTGGATAATGCCGGACTCAGATCGAGTTATGGCGCCAGCAGGACATGAGGTGACCGATGGACACGTATCACATTGATGACATACGATCGGGTAATCAAATCCATATTTGTCCTCTTTTGTCACTGATATTCGTGATAGGCTTGTGCTGAATTTCCTCTCGTGATGAAAGGAGCAGACCATCTCACAGTATCTGCAGCCTGAGCATTTCTCAGCATCGATGTTGATTCTCTTCATGCTCCTTCTCTCTGTATCACTTTCGCGCAGAAGAATAGAGATAGCAATTGGTGGATAGAAAAGATGTGATGCCCAATAGCGATATCAGGCGACCGTAGGTTCGTCGGAAGAGGCCTTTGGCATGTCTCATGGGATCTTCTTCAATAAGCTTTCCGTGGAGATGGAGTTGTCGAAGAATCCTAGCTCCTTTGCGTTCATGCCCAGTGCTAGTCCCGCCAGCTGCGTAATGAAGACGACGGGAAGCTGATACTTCTTTCCAGTCTTCTCATTCAGCTCCACCTGCCCCCGATCGAATTGAAGATGGCAGAAGGCGCACGGTGTAACCAAGCAATCGGCGCCTGCCTCAATCATGCCGTCCAGCTTTTCTGCGGCCATGTCCAGAGCGACCTCGAGGCTTGCCGATCTCACTCCGCCTCCGGCACCGCAGCACATGGCTTTGTCCCTGTAATCAATGCTCTCTGCTCCAAGGGATCTGACCAGGTCATCGAGAACTGTCGGTCTCTCGGCCGAGCCATGCATCCTTGTTTCACTTGGCTTCAGGAAGTGGCAGCCGTAATGCACCGCAACCTTAACGTCTTTGAGGGGTCTCTTCACTTTTTTTTCGACATTTTCGAACTTGATCTCGTCGCTCAGCAACTCAATGATGTGTTTGACGGCGATCGTTCCCTTGTACTGCTTGCCAATCTTCGCCAATGTCTCGTTCACTCGTTGCCTCAGCTTCGGATCGTGTTTGAGTAGATGGTTTGCTTCTTGCAGGGTTGCGTAGCAGCCATTGCAGGTGGTTGCTATGTCAACGTTCATTTCCTCAGCTATGACTAGGTTCCTAGATGCCAAGGCCAGCCAGGTGGCAAGGTCGAATGAACCGAAAACGCCCGGGGCAGGGCAGCACGAAGCCCCTTTCATATCCAGGAGGTTTATGCCGAATTCCGCCATCACTTTCTTTGAGGCGATCTCGATTCCCGGGTATCTGTTTGGCGTGATACATCCAAGGAAGAATGCATAGTCGCTCATTTCAGCTACCTTTCCTGTCTACCAGTGCCCTGAATCCCTTTTCATCCACAATGACGAGCACCTCTTTCATGGCATCTGGATACATGTGAACCGTTGGCGGCAGCTCTGAGAGGCCCAGGCGTTTCCTGATGGCTTTCACATCGTCGTTTACCGGCACAGCGTGGCCATGCTTGAAGAAGATCTCGCAGACCTTTACATGTTCCGGGCGCATCCTTCCTTCCTTCACAGCCAAGTTTCGTAACACACGAACAATGTCGGTGCTCTTGACTTTGCGAGGGCATCGCTCTTGGCAGGTGTAGCATGTTGTGCAGTTCCAAAGGTCTTCTGATGATAGAGCCTCCTCTCTCAGGCCGTTAAGCGTCTTCAGAAAGATCTGTCTGATTCTCCATGCTGTTCTTCGTCCTGACGGGCATGAGCCAGTGCATGTTCCACACTGTAGACATGCTCTGAGCGTGTTCATGTCCTCTTTTGGGAAGATCTTCGAGCCTAGATCTATTACGTCGTTCACAAAGTCTTTGTCAAGTTTTTGAATGGTCTGTTTCTTCACGGAAGGCAAGCGCCATTCTCCTTATGCCGATGCTTCAGAAGCCCTACGATGAAGCATATACGTGTTTCCAAGCAGCAGCAGCGCGCCCGCTTGAAATGTGTTGAGGCCTCTGTCAGATCTAGTAGAGCTTGGGGCGCGCAGGCTCATAGGATTGATCTATCGATCCAGACCAATAACCCAACTGGTCAACTTTGTGCAGACAGCGGGATTTACATCATGTGTTGGACATATGCCCCTGTAGTCCTCTTCGCATGAGACGCATGGAATATCCGCCACTGTGTCGACTGTCGCAACGGCCTTGTTTGCAGAAAGTCGATAAGTCCATCTTCCCCTATTCAGCTCTCTGCTTCGTTCAATGAAACCTTTTCTTTCAAGGTTGAGCACCTGCCTCGAGCCTCTTCTGCTGTCTAGGCCCAGACGTCGCCAAAGGTCTGATTGAAGTATTCCCTTGCGCCCGTATTGTTTGATGGTGGCCAAGGAGCGTCTTATCACCGATTCCTCCAGATCGATCTGAGGAGTTAGAATGGCTTTGATTGGGCCATCGATAATTCTCGTGAGGACTTGTTCGATGAATTCTGTCACTGTGTTTCCTGTCTGAGTCAGCTCATAGGTTACGGGAAGTTTTCGCTGAAGTATTAGACCTCTCTTCTTCAGTCTGGCGAGATATTTGTAGGTCCTTCTGAT